>Ga0310690_10001396_pt1 | contig 42816 bp, 57 predicted proteins | sample AusTroGonzalo_MG_2_FD_207661 | JGI IMG/M metagenome (GOLD analysis project Ga0310690, IMG submission 207661) | Bovine rumen microbial communities from tropical cattle in Woodstock, Queensland, Australia - Gonzalo_04 (v2) (version 2) | ecosystem: Host-associated > Mammals > Digestive system >... | reverse complement strand
CATAAAAAATTCTCCGGGGGTAAAATTCATGGTATCTTTCGGATGAATCTAGGAAAAAAGATAGTCAAAAGTTATAGGAAAGGGCAATTATTATGGAACAAATAAATGTAAATCTCATACCAAAAGGTGTAGGTCCTGTATGCCATGCCTCACAGTATGACAAAGGGAGAGTCATTAGAGCAAATTTATTTGATAATTCAGATAAGTATGTTCTTTCAGGGACTGAGACTATAACAATAGAAGTCAGGAAACCAGATGGAAATATCGTAACTGCTGCTTTGGCTTATGAGACATCCACAAGTTACGTAGATATTATTACTACTGAACAGATGACAGCAGTTAAGGGAAGGAATTTGTGTAATTTAAGCATAGCAAAAGGCAATACCGTTATTGGCACAACAAATTTCTTCATGATAGTAGAAGTTGATCCTACTGAGGGAGGAATAGAATCTGAGTCAGACATCGAAAACCTCCAAACACAGGTAAACCAAGATGTAATTAACGCTGTTGAAGCTGGCTTAGTATGGAAAGATGTAGAAGGTGTATTATTGGCTGGCCAAGAGACATTAACTTTAACCAGTGAATATTTTACCGATGATTGCATGATTGATATATATACATCTGTTTATGGAGTTTCTACAAAAAATGTAGAATTATCAAATGGATCTATTACATTGACATTTAAACCTAGACAATCAGATTTAAATGTTAAAGTCAGAGTAACGTAAAGGAGATAAAGATGGCAAAAATAAAGAGACAATATTGTCCTTCTGGCGGATGGTCATGCACATACATTAAATCATTATTTGAATCATTTAATTCCGATAGAATAAGTGTAGAGGTATCGGCTAATAATAGAACAGCTACAGTACATATAGATGACGATAAATTTGCTATAGAATTTTATATGCGTGATGCAGTCAATAGTGACTGGTTGAATGTATATGTGCATGTTGGTTCTTCTAGATCTGGTAATTTGTTTGACGGATGTAAGGGTGCAGATACACATATTACGGTTTCAATTGGCAATAATTTTGTTTATGTTGCTGTAAAAGATAATTGGGGAAGACGCTGTATGTTCTATTGCTCCAATATAGACAATGAAACATACTATACATATACAGGAAATGGTTCCAGCCAAAGTATAGCTTTTTATAATATGACTGGAAGATCACTAACTAGATTATCAGATGGTGTAACGTTTAGTTATGGAGCAATGTTGAATTATGCTAGAGAAGTAGGAAAAATAGACTATTCAAATGGAGCGTCATTATTTTCTGGAAGCGCAAAAACCGATATAAATGATACAGATTTAGTCTATTGTTCGACTGTCACAGTAGATGCGATATATACTTTTGAAGATTCTAATTATTATGCATTCGGAACAAACGTATTAATTCCTATTGATTAATAAAAGGAGGTTTTATGGCTTGGTATAGATGCGGAAGCGGCTCTAGCGGTGGTCTAGAGGCTACATCAATTACTGTTAGCACAGCAACTTATGAATCAAGTCCATTACCTGCTGATTCTTAATATAATTTAAGAAAGGAGGCCAAATCAAATGGATACTGATAGCTTACGAGATATAATCATCGCAGTAGTTTGCAGTAATGGCTTATTTACATTAATTCAGTTCCTCCTTTCTCGGCACGATACAAAGAAAGGACTCGAGAAGAAGGTTGACCGATTATCGGAATGCTTCGAAGAGCATAAGGCGACACTTGCTAGAACACATATTCTTCGATTCGCTGATGAATTACGTAATGGGACAGTTCACAGCGAGGAATATTTCCGTCAGCAGATAATGGACATAGATACATATAACAAATATTGTGACTCACATCCAGACTTTGCTAACGGGCTAACAGTTATGGCAAGTGAATACATTCGAGAAGAATATCGAAGACAATATTTAAATGGACAAGGAGGAGTAGCATGAAATTACCAGATAAAGTTTATGATGTTCTTAAGTGGATAATGTTTCTTGGAACACCAGTGGCATCATTTATTATTGGAATCATAGCCGCAGTAAATACTGGAGATCCAGCAGCAATTATCACTGCTGTTTTAGGCGGTCTTGCGACTCTTGCTGGAATTATCATCAAGATTTCTGACGGCGAGTATCAGAAGAGTTTGAAGGAGAAGTGATATGGCTTACGAAGTATATGCAAAAGACTGTATCAATTGGTGGAAAGCACAAGTAGGAAAGCCTTGCGGAAAGACTAATGAATATTCTGCATATATGGACAGCTATAAATTCTATAACTATCCTAAGAATGGCTCTGCAAATTCCTGTGCAATTTTCTACGACACTGCAATCATGAAGACTATGACACCGGAAGCAAATGCTAATGCCGGTAGAGCAATTCTTTGTGAGCCTAATGTCGATAATTGTGGTGCTGGATGTACACAGAAGGTACAGTATTACAAGGATGCAGGTAGATACTATACAAAGACTAAAGATGCTCAGTCTGGAGACGAAGTATTCTTTAAGAGATCTGACGGTGCTATCTATCATACAGGAGCTTTAGTTGACTGGTCGGATGTCAAGAAGGAACTCTATGTTGTAGAGGGAAATACAAATGGCGGTATGGTTGCTCAGAAGACCTATAAGTACGGTGATAGTAAGATTGCCGGATTTGGAAGACCCAAGTGGACTGGTTGGGAAAGACCGAAGACTACTGAACCTGTAAAAGATGAGAAGCCTGTAGAGACAAAACCAGCAGAGCCTTCTTATACAGAATACAAGGTTAAGACAAATACTGGAGTAGCTCTTAGAATTCGTATGAGCCCTCGAACAAGCAGCACACAGATTGGATACATTCCGGATGGAAAGAAGTGTAAGGTATTCTCTATTGAGAATGGCTGGGCTAAAGTTGAGTACAACGGAACAAAAGGCTATTCTTATGCCAAGTATTTAAAGAAAGTATAATCCGTATATCGTTACATAGTTAAAGAGTTTTGTTTAGACATAAGCTACTGGTAATCGACAAAATGTCTTTAACAGAATTCCTATATATTTAGGAAAGAGAGTAACAATATGGTTTACAATAACTATCCTTTTCAGCAGTATTATCCCTCCGCGAACACAGTTGCGTATCCGCAGCCTAGACAGCCAATTACGAGCGTAGCTTATGTTCAAGGAGAGAATGCTGCAAAAGCTTATCCAGTTACACCTGGACAAATTATGTACTTATTTGATACAGAGAGTAATCTTATGTACATTAAGAGTACAGATCAGAGCGGTATTCCTTCTCCAATTAGAGTTTTTCGGTATGACGAAGAAATTCAAAATGGAAAGGAAAACCAATCTGGAAGACAATTGAATACAGTATCAAGAGAAGAGTTTGAGAAGTTTAAAGAAGAGATTAGAAATGAGGTAAGAAGGCGACGTAAACCTGATGAACAGGTAAAGGAGGCTAGCAATGCCTAGTCCTATCTATCAGCAATTTCAGCAGTTTCAACCTCAGAACAATTTTCTCTCATTACTTTCACAATTCAAGCAGAATCCTATTGCGGCTCTTTCCAAGAAGTATAACATACCTCAAGGGATTAATGATCCGAACCAGATTCTACAACATCTCTTGAATACGAACCAGGTCTCTCAAGACCAAATCAATCGGGTTATGCAAATGAAGAATGACCCTCAGATTCAGCAGCTATTGAAATAGGTTGAATAAGACAACTTAATATTAAATAATTAAATACGAGTCCTTAATGTTGCAACAAGGAAATATAATCACAATTTAAGAAGGAGGAAATCAAAATGATTTCAAGTACAGAAAACATGGTAATGCCAGTAGCTCCAGTAGGTAGTTACGGCGGCGGTGATTGCTTCGGCGGAAACAACGGTTGGTGGATTTTATTGCTTCTGTTGTTTGCCGGTGGCTTTGGAAATGGCTTCGGTGGTTATGGAAACGATAGCGTTATGCCTTATATGTGGAACGCTCAGACACAGAATGATGTAAATCGAGGCTTTGAAAGTGCTGGTTTATCTAACCAGTTAACAGGTATTCAGTCCGCAATTACAAGCGGGTTTGCAAATGCTGAGGTTGCTAGATGTAACGCTGAAATGAATTCTATGCAGACTGCATATCAGAATCAGATAGCATCTATGAACCAGAGATTCGCTGACACTCAGATGATTAGCGGTGGATTCGATAACATTTCCGCTCAGTTAGCTCAGTGTTGCTGTGATAATAGACTTGCAACTGTTCAGACAAATAATACGATTATTTCTGAAGCAAGTAAAAATAGAGAAGTTATGTTAGCTTCTACACAGAGAATTCTCGATCAGATTTGTCAGGATAAAATTGATTCTAAGAATGAGAGGATTGCTGAACTTCAGAGACAGCTTGGTACTGCACAGCAGAATGCATTCATTACTAAAGGTCTCTCTGATGAAGTTGATCAGCTCTATAATAGACTTTCTAATTGTCCTGTACCGTCTACTCCTGTATACGGTAGAACACCGATATTTGTTCCTACTACAGGAACAACAGCTGTAGGATAAGAAAGGAACGGTTTTAGTGGAATAATTCCAGTAGCAACTAAAATCGTCGAGATTATTCTACTAGCCGTAAGGTGACAATCATGAAAGTATTAGATACTATAAATGAAAGAATGGAAGGTGAGCTTGAGGATATTTGTAAGAAACCTGAGCTCAACTATATGGATCTTAAGATCGTTTATAAGATAGTTGATATTATAAAAGATATTACTACTATAAAAGCTATGCATAATGCAGATACTAAAGTGCATAACTGGGAAGACGGTTTAACTAGCAAGTCATAAACTTCCATATTAACCTCTGTTGGAATTGGTCCGGTAAGTCGTATAATCAAAGAGTGCGTAGCAACGGCGATGAATTCGATACTGCCGGGCCTATTCTACAAATTAGTCATAGTACTAAGTAGAGTCCACAAGACAGATTAATAAAGATGTGTTCCTTTTATTATCTCCTTTCAAATATGTTGGGTTTAATTAGTTTTGTGGATTCTTTTTAATACTATGAAAGAAGGAACACAGTTGTGAAATTCAAAATAGAAAGGAGGCGTTCCTATTAATGGGAAGACAAAAGAAGCAAAGTACTACGGAACCAGCTAGAAAAATGCGGCCGGCTTTGTCTCCTGAGGCTAGAGAGAATCAAATGATAGCTCTCGCTGTAGATCTTGCCGAACAACAGTTAAGAGACGGAACCGCCTCAGCACAAGTTATAACCCATTACTTGAAATTAGGAGATACTAAAGCCCAGTATGAACGAGAGCAATTAATGCTTGAAAACGAGTTATTAAGAGCAAAGACTAAAGCATTAGAATCTGCTGAAAATGTAGAGAAACTGTACAAAGATGCAATTGATGCTATGAGAAAATACGGTGGTTATGGAGGAGATCAATCGGATGATTAAAACTTACTCCAAATTAATAACATTACCCACATTTGAGGAACGATTTAAATATCTTAGATTACATAATCAGATAGGAATTGAGACTTTTGGGTTTGATCGGTTTATAAATCAGAAGTTTTATCGTTCTGCAGAGTGGAAACAAATTAGAGCCTATATTATAGATAGGGACTCCGGATGTGATTTAGGAATTAAAGGTAGAGAGATACCTAGCCATATAATTATTCATCACATGAATCCTCTTCAGTTAATTGACATAACAAATAGTTCTGAATTTCTACTCAATCCGGAGTATTTAATTTGTGTATCTCATAACACTCATCAAGCAATTCATTACGGTGATGCAAGTCTATTAATAACAACACCAGTGGAAAGATCAATGAACGATACTTGTCCCTGGAAACATTAACAGGAGGAAAAATTCAAAATGGCACAGAAGAATAAGAATGAAGAGATTTCTTTGTCTGAAATCGTAGAAAATGAAGAAGATAAAAAGATTCTTGAACCTGTAAAGAAGGTTAATAAAGTCGGTCATTATATTATTGGCATAGCTAATGCTAATAATGTTTATGTTAGAAAAGAACCTGATAAATATTCAGAAATTGTTTATATTCTTAAGAATGGAGCAACAGTTACTATTGATCCTAATGACGAAACATACGATTATTTTAAGGTTACTGTTGAATCTGTTGTGGGATATGTTCTTAAGGAGTTTATTTCTATAACTGATTAAGGAGTTAAATATGGATAATTCATTTAACAGTAATAGTATATTAGATTCTGTAAAGAAAGATTTAGGCATTTCATACGATTATACAGAGTTTGATCCGGATGTAATATTCGGTATTAATTCAGCATTCTCTATCTTAAATCAGTTAGGTGTTGGAAATCCTAATGGCTTTAAGATTGTTGATAATACTGCTGTATGGTCTGATTTTTTAGGAGATGATCCTAGATTAGAAATGGTTAAAACTTATGTTTCTAAGAAAACAAAGCAGTTCTTTGACCCTCCTCAAACAGGACCTCTTGCAGAAGCTTTAGATAAGGTTCTAAAAGAATTGGAGTGGAGAATAAATGTAGCTGTAGATCCTAAGAATTGAGGAGAGATAAAATGTATAAAGCAGTTTTTAATGATGACGGAAACTATCTCGTTCATTACAATAAAATACATAAACCTGCTGGAACTTCAGAAGGCGGTCAGTTTGGTTCAGGCGACGGAGATGGCGACGGTGTAGTAAACGATCATGCTCATAGAAGTGAGGGGTCTAAATCAGGTCTTTCTTCTCAGGAAGCAGATAAGTTAGCGAAATCACTTAATGTATATTCTACGGGTGCCCCAAAGGCTATGAAGAATATTAAAGAGGGTTATAACAATCGTCCTAAGAAGCAGAAAAAGAGAATGGACTTATCTGAAATGTCAGATAAAGAACTTCAGCAGGCTCTTAATCGCGAACGAATGGAAAGAGAGTATAATACATATTTTAATAGTCCAGAACAGGATAAAGGACAAATATGGGTTGAATCTGTTGGAACAGCTATTAATTATACAGCTGCTATCGCTGGTCTTGCTGCTACAGCATTAACAATTTATTCAGTTGCCACTAAATAAGGAGAAAATTCAAAATGGCTTTATCTAATACCGCCGTTCCTAAGTATTACGGCGAGTTCAGAGACGCCGTACTTCGTGGGGAAATTCCAGTATGTCGAGAAATCTCTATGGAGATGAACAGAATTGATGATCTTATTAAAAATCCTGCTATTTGGTATGATGACGAGGCTGTAAATGGCTTCATCGATTATTGTAATAATGAGTTAACATTAACAGACGGTAGCGATTTGCAGCTTCTTGATACTTTCAAACTCTGGGCAGAACAAATATTTGGATGGTATTACTTTGAAGAAAGAAGTGTATATGTTCCAAGTGAAGACGGCAGAGGCGGACGATATGAAAGAAAGTTAATTAAGAAGCGTTTAGTAAATAAACAATATCTTATAGTCGCCAGAGGAGCTGCTAAGTCAATGTATGCGTCTTGCATACAGAATTTCTTCTTGAACGTTAATACTGCCACAACGCATCAAGTTACGACAGCACCTACAATGAAACAAGCTGAAGAAGTAATGTCTCCGATTCGTACAGCTATAACCAGATCTCGTGGACCACTGTTTAAATTTCTTACAGAAGGTTCATTACAAAATACTACTGGTTCTAAAGCTAAAAGAACTAAACTTGCTTCAACAAAGAAGGGTATAGAGAACTTCCTTACTGGATCTTTACTCGAAGTTAGACCGATGTCTATTGACAAATTACAGGGTCTTAGAAATCTTGTTTCTACAGTTGACGAGTGGCTCTCTGGCGATATTAGAGAAGACGTTGTTGGAACTCTTGAACAGGGTTCTTCTAAACTTCCAGATTATTTAATAGTTGCTATAAGTTCAGAAGGTACTGTAAGAAACGGTGCTGGAGATACTATTAAGATGGAACTTGCTGATATATTAAAAGGGGATTATGTTAATCCACATGTCTCGATTTGGTGGTATAAGCTCGACGACATAGATGAGGTTAATAATCCAGAGATGTGGGTTAAAGCGAACCCTAATATTGGCAAAACTGTAACTTATGAGACTTATCAGCTTGATGTGGAGCGAGCCGAGAATGTACCAGCTGTAAGGAATGATATTCTTGCTAAAAGATTTGGAATTCCTATGGAAGGTTACACATATTATTTCACATATGAAGAAACATTACCGCATAGAAAAAGAGATTTCTGGCAAATGCCTTGTTCATTAGGTGCCGATTTATCTCAGGGTGATGACTTCTGTGCTTTTACATTCTTATTTCCACTTCAAAATGGACAGTTTGGCGTTAAGACTAGAAACTACATAACTTCTCGTACTTTATCTAAATTGCCAGCAGCAATGAGAATTAAATACGAAGAATTTATGGAAGAGGGAAGTCTTATGGTTCTTGAAGGAACTATTTTAGATATGATGCAAGTATACGAAGACCTAGATCAGCATATAATTGATAGAGGCTACGATGTACGAGCATTCGGTTATGACCCTTATAATGCAAAAGATTTTGTTGAAAGATGGGCTAGTGAAAACGGTCCATTTGGAATAGAGAAAGTTATACAGGGTGCTAAAACTGAATCAGTTCCTTTAGGTGAATTAAAAGATTTAGCAGAAGATAGATTGTTGTTATTTGATGAACAACTTATGTCATTTGCTATGGGAAATTGTATCACTTTAGAGGATACAAATGGTAATAGAAAACTATTTAAGAAAAGATATGAGCAGAAGATTGATGCTGTCGCGGCTCTTATGGATGCTTATGTCGCCTATAAGTTAAATCGAGATGCTTTTGAGTGAGGTATTAAATGTATAAATCAGTTTTTAATATTACAACTAATTATCTTTGTCATTATAATAAAAATCATGACCCTAAGAATGGTAGATTTACTTATGGGGATGGTAATGGCGACGGAATATCTGGAACAAAAACTCCTAAAAATCAAAATGATAAAAAAGTAGAATATAATAAAGATGGTCATAAGAAGGGTGTTTATAGTGCTAAGATAGAAAATTATCATCCAGGAACTGCTTTTAGTGATCCTTATTATATAGATAAGAATGGCCGTAAACGTTCTTATACTTCTTATAAAGATATGCCTGTAGAAGCACAAGCTGCTGAAAAGGCAAGAGCTGAAGGTAAAAAGAAAGCTAAAGAATTTGGAGGAACGGCTGTAAATACTCTTACTAACGTCGGCTTAGATTACGTGGCTAAAGCATTTTTGTAAGGAGAAAAATTAAAATGATTTATAACTACACATTTAATGATTCATCTCCTTATTTTGCTCATTTTAACAAAAATCATGATAAGAAGAATGGACAATTTACATTCGGTGACGGCAACGGAAATGGTGTTCTGAACGACCACGCTCATCGAAGAAAAGATGATCCAAAATATGGCGCACTTCATCCTGTTAATACTGTAAAGAGATATAATCAGATAAAGAAAGAAAATTCAAAAGAATATAAGAAGAGCACAGATAGAACAATAAAAGCTAATACAAAACTTCAAACGTTAACTAGTAATGTAGAAGCAACACAAAACGCTGATGTTGTATTTGCTTCTTATATAAAATCTGATAATAAAATATACGATGTATTATTAGGTAAAAAAATTCCAGAAGATATATTTAATGAAAATGGTGATAATGTTGGTACTGGTCAAATGTTTAGAAGTGCCGTAACAAATATCGCTAAATCTGATATAAAAGTTGCAAGTGAAGATTCATCATCTCAGCGTTTCGAAAATTTATATAGAAAAGATAAGGATTTTAGAAATTTTATATTAGATGATAATCGATTGCAAAAATATGTAGATAATTCTGATGCATCAAAGTTTAGTTCTAGAAGTATTTTTGAAAATAAAGGATATGTAGAAGCTCAAGAAGCATTGAAACGTCTTAAATCTGGAAAAGAAGCAACAAGTGATGATATTAAAACTGTATATCGTTTATTTAATTATTCTATTCCATATGATGGAAGATCTTCTGGTGATACTACAGGTGGAAAAGATGTACAAAAACAGCGAGCTAAATTCTTTAATGAATTAAAGAAAGATGGTTACGGTGCATGTCTTGATACTAATGATGCTATTTATAATCGTACAAATGCAACTGCTCCTGTAATAGTATTTGATATGGAACAGACTATCCCAGGTGAAGTTAGAGAACTTACAATGAGCGATATAAATTCTGGAAAAGTAAGATTAGCTATGAAAAAATTTGTAACAGGAGTGTGATAAAATGTACAAATCATATATCCAGCACAATGATATGTATGGTAATTACTTAGTTCACTTCAATCATAATCACAGCAGAAAAAATGGACAGTTTACTTCTGGTGACGGTGATGGAGACGGTGTAGTAGACGATCATCATAATTATAGTAAAAATAAAGTTAGCGGTGAAACAAAGAGTGTTAGCACAGGTAGTAAACCTAAGAAAACATTTAAAGAAATCCGAAAGGATATGAAAGCTGCACATGTAAAACCGTTAAAAATAGGTTTAGGTATATACGGTGCAACTAGAGGCGCTATAAGATTAGCTAAAGGAATCGAAGATAAAGATGTTAAAAATATTGTTATTGGTTCACTTCAGCTCAGTTTAGGTGCCTATAAGATTGTACGAGGAACTGGTGTAATAGAGCGTTATAAAGATAAGAAGCTTTCAGAATTACAGTCGGTACAGACAGCATAAAATCGGGAGGAAAAATTCAAAATGGCTAAAAGCACAATTCTTACCAGGATTAAAGATGCCTGGAATGTGTTTTCTGGCAGAGACCCCGTTAAATATCATCATAATTATTATGGTGTTAGTTCATCATATAGACCAGATAGATGGCTCTTATCTAGAGGAAATGAACGTTCTATTGTAACATCAGTATATAATAGAATATCTATGGATGCAGCCAAATTAGATATAAGACATGTAAGACTTGATGAAAATGGTCGATATTCAGAAGATATGGATTCAGGTCTTAATGAATGTCTTAAAATAGAAGCTAATATTGACCAAACTGCTAGAGCGTTCAGACAAGATATATATTTATCTATGTTAGATGAAGGATGTATAGCAATCGTTCCCGTAGATACTAATATTGATCCTGATTCTCCAGGAACTATAGATATTTTAACTATGAGAGTTGGTAAAATTCTAGAATGGTTTCCGAAAGAAGTTAGAGTTGAGGTCTACAATGATCGTACTGGTAAAAAGGAAGAGGTAATTGTACCTAAAACCACAGTGGGAATCGTAGAAAACCCTTTATATGCTGTAATCAATGAACCAAACTCAGTAATGCAGCGTCTAATTAGAAAATTAAATCTATTAGACGCTATTGATGAACAGTCTGGGTCTGGTAAACTTGATTTGATTATTCAGCTTCCATATGTTATTAAATCGGAAGCAAGACGTCAACAAGCCGAGAAGAGGCGAAAGGATATAGAAGATCAATTGTCAGGTTCGAAGTATGGTATTGCTTATACTGATGGTACAGAGCATATCACACAGTTAAATCGAGCTGTCGAAAACAACTTGATGAAACAGATTGAATTCCTTACGAGTATGCTTTACAGCCAGTTAGGAATTAATCAGGAGATTCTTGATGGTTCGGCAAAAGAGGAAACTATGTTAAATTACCAGAATCGAACAATTGAACCGATTGTTTCAGCGGTTGTTGATGAGATGAAGAGAAAGTTTTTAACAAAAACTGCTCGGTCTCAGCATCAGTCTATTGAGTTCTTCAGAGATCCGCTTAAGGATATTCCAGCATCTCAATTGGCAGAACTCTCTGATAAGCTCACAAGAAATGAGATTGTCTCGTCGAATGAAGTTCGTCAGGCTATTGGAATGAAACCGTCTAAAGATCCTGCGGCGGATGAACTCCGAAATAAGAATCTCAATAAAGCAGTTGATGATCAGACTGAACCAACAGAAGAAATCGATGTTAAGGAGGAAAACAGCGAATGAAGAAGTACGACTTTAGTGGTTGGGCTACTCGTAATGGTCTTAAGTGTTCAGACGGTAGAACAATCATGAAGGATGCTTTCATCGAAAACGATGGTAAGACAGTACCCCTCGTTTGGAATCATCAGCATAATGATCCCAGTAACGTGCTCGGACATGCCTTGTTAGAGAATCGTAATGAAGGTGTCTATGCGTATTGCAATTTTAATGACACAGAGAGCGGCGCTATTGCAAAGGCTTTAGTTCAGCATGGCGATATCGTTTCTTTGTCTATTTATGCCAATCAGCTTAAACAGAATGGATCTAATGTTATGCATGGCATGATTAGAGAGGTCAGTTTGGTGCATGCAGGAGCAAATCCTGGTGCATTTATCGATTCAGTAGTATCACATAGTGATGGTGCTGATGAAGAAGCAGTTATCTACACCGGCGAGGATCTTGTATTGTATCACGCAGATGAAGATAATAAAGAAACATCAAAAGAACCCGAAAAGGAGAAGGAAAAAATGCCTGGAGATGCTAAGGAAAAGACAATCGGTGACGTTATTGCTACTATGAATGAAGAGCAGAAGAAGGTTCTTTATGCTTTGGTTGGCCTCGCTATCGAGGACACAAAGAAGAAGGGCAATGCTAATACTACAAATGAAGAAGGAGAAGCTGACGTGAAGCACAATTTATTTGACAACGACAATCAGAGTAATGACGAAGTTCTTATTCATGATGCTATGAATGAGATCATGGCAGAAGGTAAGAGAATGGGTTCCCTTAAGGAAGCTTATCTTGCACATGCTGCAGAGTATGGTATCGAGAATATCGATTTCATTAATACTGAGGAGAAGGATATCTATGATAGACCTCAGTGGATCAACAACCAGCCTACTGACTGGGTATCGGTTGTTATTAACGGTGTTCATCACACACCTTTCGAGAAGGTAAGAATGCAGTTTGCTGATATCACAGCTGATGAAGCTAGAGCAAAGGGCTACATCAAGGGTAAGTATAAGAAGGAAGAAGTATTCAAGCTCTTGAAGAGAGTTGTATCCGGCACAATGATCTATAAGAAGCAGAAGTTTGACCGTCAGGATATCATCAACGCTGACTTCGATATCATTCCGTGGGTTAAGTCTGAGATGAACGTTAAGTTCGATGAGGAGAAGGCTCGTGCTTATCTCTTCGGTGATGGCAGAGATTCTTCTGATGAAGATAAGGTAAACGAGGACTGCATCATCCCGATCGTTTCTGATGAAGACCTCTTCACAATCAAGAAGGTTGTTACACCTGAGTCTGGCGAGTCTACAGAGCATGCAATTATCACTGCAGCTGTTCTTGCTCAGGATGATTATCAGGGTTCTGGTAACCTTATCGGTTTCTTCGAGGCTAAGCAGGTTTCTAAGATGCTTCTTATGGAAGACCAGTTCGGTCATAGACTCTATAAGACAATCAACGAGCTCGCTACAGCTATGGGTCTTAGCAGAGTCGTTAAGGTTCCCGCTGGTATTTGCCCTGCTAACTTCTACGGCGTACTTGTAGACCTCAGAGACTACAATGTAGGTCAGAAGAATGCTGGTAAGAAGTCTTTCTTCGAGAACTTTGATATCGACTACAACCAGCAGAAGTACTTGATGGAAGAGCAGCAGTCTGGTGCCCTCACAAGACCTTACTCTGCTATCGTACTTAAGTCTGCTTGAGAATAAGTTGTGAACCGCCCACGCCTCTTAACAATGCGGACCACGGGCGGTCTTTAACTTAATTAATAAATAAATTCTGGAGGAATTCAAAATGGATAAAATCTATTACGATGCAAACGAGAAGAACGTTGCAACAGTAGTTATCTACAAGAAGGCAGCTCAGTCAAAGGCTTATGCCGATGCTTCATGCACAGTACAGCTTTCAACAGATGAGCTCAAGAATGCATTCATTAAGGGTGCTGTAATTAAGCTTGATGACGGTTCTTTCGTTAAGCCCATCAAGTATGCAGAAGCCGAGTCAGTCGGTTCTGTTTACTATATCAAGCCTAATGCTGGTACTGCTACATCAGCAGACATTGATTCTCTGGTAGCTGCAGCAAACCCTTGACGGCTCTCGCACTTAAACCTGAGAGTGCTGAGAGCAAATTGTTTGAGGTATCAGTTTCTGATATGCAGAGCTGGTTACTTATTCAGGATGGAAAGATTCAGGGAACACTTAAGAAACTTACAGGAAGTAATCAGATCACAGATTATTGGGGTGAGGGTTATTTCATGGCTCTTAAGTTCCTGTCGAATGATTGGGATCAGTATACATCAGTAAAGGTTGGTATGTCTCCTTCTGCTGGTTCTGGTCTTGTTGAAATCATTAACGACCCCGACAAGAATGGTGTGTTCAAGATCGCAAATAAGGACGGACAGAAGTTCGTTATCGAGTCGACAAACGGTATTGAAACCAAGACTCAAACATTTGACTTGTCTGCTATTAGCTTTGTCGGTTGACAATTAAGAGGAGAAATTCAAAATGGCAAAATATTGTGGTAATATAGGATTCTCTATTCCTACAGAAACTACTCCTGGTGTATGGGAAGAGGTCATAACCGAAGGAAAGTACTATGGAGATACTAATCAGGATCATATGAGACCAAGATCCACAGATACAGTTAACGATAATATAGTATGCCAAGATGAAATTAGTATTATCGCTAATCCGTTTGCCATGAATAATTTTCATTCGATAAAATACGCGGTATATATGGGAACTAAATGGAAAGTCACCTCCGTAGACGTACGATATCCGCGTTTAGTGCTGACACTGGGGGAAGTATACAATGGCTAAGGATAGACTTGATTTACAGGCATTATTTGAGAGCCTAATTGGTAGCAGAAATGTATACTTTCAACCCCCGGCGTCGGTACGAATGAATTATCCTTGTATAAGATATAATTTAGCTATTATTGACAACATGCCAGCCGATAATACTAGATATTTACAAGGAACTGCGTATAATGTAATTTATATAACTTATAATCCGGATGATGCTATGATAAAAATTTTATCTCAACTTCCGATGTCAAAGTTCGATAGATGGTACGCAGCAGACAATTTAAATCATTATGTTTATACAATATTTTACTAGGAGGAATAATAAATTATGCCAGATTATGCACCTTTAGTATGGGATAAGGTTGGTGAGCGTTTTTATGAGACTGGTGTTTCTAATGGCGTACTCTGGGTTTGGGATCCTACTTTAAATTCCGGAGCAGGTGGTTTCGCAGACGGTGTCGCTTGGAACGGTCTTACAAATGTTTCCGAAAAGCCTTCTGGAGCTGAGCCTACAGCACTCTATGCTGATAATATCAAGTATCTGAATCTTCTTTCAGCAGAAGAGTTCGCTTGTACAATTGAGGCATATACATATCCCGACGAGTTCGGAGTATGTGATGGTTCAGCTGCTCTTGACTCAGCAGGCGGTCTCATTGTTGGTCAGCAGAAGAGAAGACAGTTCGCTTTCTCTTATCAGACAAAGATCGGTAATGATGTAGATGGCAGTGATAAGGGCTATAAGATTCACATCGTATACGGTTGCCTTGCTGCTCCTACAGAGAAGGGATATGCAACGATTAACGATTCCCCTGAGGCTATTACATTCTCATGGGAAGTAAGTACAACACCTATCGATATTGGCAGTGGCTTTAAGCCCTCTGCTCTGCTTATTATTGATAGCACAAAGATCACAGACGAGAAGATGACTCTTATTAAGAACAAGATTTATGGTTGTTCTAATAATAATTCTACATATCAGACACCTTCTCAGATTCTTACACTTATTGCATGAGTTATTTGGGGGAGGTTCTTGATTGGGCCTCCCTCTTTTATTTTTACAAAGTAAAGGAGATACAAAAATGATTAAGAAGACTATTACCTATATAGATTATGACGGTAATGAAGTAACAGAGGATTTTTACTTCCACCTCAGTAAGGCTAGAATTATTGAAACAACAGCATTATCAGAAGAAAACTATCTCGAGATGCTTAAGGAAGTAGCTACATCTGGTGACCCCGAGAAAATAATGAGCACATTCCGTACATTTATTCTTAATTCTTATGGGGTTAGACCTGATAATAAGAGATTTATTCAGTCTAAACAGTTGTCAGAAGAATTTGCTCAGACTGAAGCATATTCAGAAATATTTGCAGAATTGTGTACAAATGCTGATGCAGCAGTGCAGTTTGTAACTGGCGTATTTCCTCTTACTGATGCCCAGAAAACAGAAGTTTTAAAGAAGACGGAACAGCTTCCTAAAACAGAAGAACTCCCTTCTCCTGAGGATAAATCATAAGAGGTAAAAAATGCTTGAAATTACGATTCCCTCTAGAGAAATGTATGATGAATCGAAGAATGAATTTGTAACCACGAATGAAATTACTATAAAATTAGAACATTCACTGGTTTCTATTTCAAAATGGGAAGCGAAATGGCATAAAGCATTTCTCGGTAAAGACAAAAAGACAATGGAAGAAACACTAGATTATATTAAATGCATGACATTGACACAAAATGTAGATTCTAATGTATATAATTGTCTTTCTCCAGATAATATCGAAGAAATCAAACGGTATATAGAAGATCCTTATACCGCAACATATGTATATGAGGACCCTAATGGTCCTAGAAGTAATGAAACAATAACTTCTGAGTTGATATATTATTGGATGGTTGCTCTTAATATACCTTTTGAATGTCAGAAATGGCACTTAAATAGGCTACTGACATTGATAAAAGTATGTAACAAAAAGAATGCACCGCCTAAAAAGATGTCTCATAATCAATTATTGAGTAGAAATGCAGCTTTGAACGCTGCTAGAAAGAAGCAATTTCATACTAAAGGCTAGAGGAGTTAATAATGATTACGATCAAAATGAAAGGGAGTCCAAAACATATGAGAAATGCATTAGAAGCAGTAAAGAGTGCTTTTAATGTAAGTAAATTGGACAAATATGGTCAGATGGGTGTTGCTGCCCTTGCGTTAGCTACTCCGTATGATACAGGAGAAACCGCAATGAGTTGGTCGTATGAAATTAGCTTCGAAAATAATATAGCAACTATTGAATTTAAGAATTCAAACATAACGTCGCAGGGTACTCCGGTAGCAATTCTGTTACAATACGGACACGCTACTGGAGGCGGCGGTTATGTTGAAGGTATTGATTACATAAACCCAGCACTTAGGCCGGTGTTTGAAAGAATGGCTAATGATGCATGGATGGAGGCTAGAGTTAAAATATGAGCACTAACATAGATAGAAATATCGTTGAGATGCGTTTCGAAAATGACCAGTTCGAACAGGGAATATCTCAAAGTATAGCCTCTCTTGATAAACTCCAGACAAGTTTAAGTTTTGGAAATAATAGTTTGAGTTCGATAAATACTGCCGTTGAATTTATAGCTGGTAAATTTTCAACATTAGGTATTATGGCAGTAACTGCGTTACAAAATATAACGAATCAGGCTATTTCTACTGGAACCCAGCTAGTAAAGTCATTAACTGTTGACCAGATATCTGCTGGTTGGGGTAAATATGTAGAGTTAACAAAATCAACGCAGACTATCATGGCTGCAACTCGTCAAGATTGGGAAGATCGTGGCGAACAGATGGAGTATGTAAATGCTCAGCTTGATAAATTAAACTGGTTTACAGATGAAACATCATATAACTTAGTCGATATGACAAGTAATATTGGTAAGTTTACATCAGCCGGTGTAGATTTAGATAAAGCAACGGATGCTATGATGGGTGTAGCAACTTGGGCTGGTTTATCAGGTGCAAGTTCCGAACAAGCAAGTCGTGCGATGTATAATTTATCGCAGGCTATGGGTCAGGGCGCTCTTAAAGTTCAAGACTGGATGTCTATTGAGAACGCTAACATGGCTACTGAGGAATTTAAGAACATTGCTATTAAGACGGCATATGAACTTGGAACTTTGAAGAAAGCCTCAGATGGTTCATATTATGCAATTGATAGATATGGTAAATCAGTTAAAGTAACCGCTAAAGAATTAAGAAGTACTCTTTCTGCTGGGTGGTTTACAGGTGATGTAATAACTGCAACTTTAAAGAAGTACGGCGACTTTGCTAATGGTTTATATACTTATACAGAAAAAACAGGGCTTACTGCTACGCAGATGCTCAAATATATAGATAAAGTAAAGACGGGTTCTATTAATCTTAATAATTCGCTTGAGATGAGCAAATTGGCAAGAGATTTACAGGTCGATGTAGGTGATTTAACCGACGCTTTATCTGAATTATCAAGTGAGTATAATGATTTAGGTTATAATGCTTTCAAAGCTTCACAGGAATCAACATCACTTAGAGATGCTATAAATTATACAAAAGATGCAGCATCAACTGGGTGGGCAAAAACATTCAAAATAATTTTCGGTGACTACTTAGAATCAAAAGAACTTTGGACAGCAGTTGCTGAAGAGATGTACGATGTATTTCTCGAAGATTTGGATATGCAGAATAACGTCCTTAAGAAATGGGGCGATTTTGGCGGAAGAGAAGTATTACTTGAAGGCGTTGAAATGTTATGGAATCGTATTAAAAGTACGATCATGGCTATAAAAGAAGCTTTTAAAGAAGTATTTCCGCCTACAACAGGAAAAAGACTTTTAGAATTTACTGAAAAGTTTAGAAGTCTTGAATATGTATTAAGTGCAACCGAATGGAAGACTGGTAAACTTAAAGACATATTCACTGGAATATTTAATATAGCTAAAAATGTAGGATATAGTATCGAAAGTATTTTCGGCGGAGCTAAAAAGGCTCTTGAAAATTTGCATTTATTACCAAAAGATGCATACCGAGAAGGAGAAGGTATTATAGACTTTATCGGAAGAATTGTTGATAAATTTGAATCGCTTTCTTATATCTTTAGAATTAATAAGACTGCTGGTTTAGAATATACTTCATCTTTCGAGAAATTATTTTCAGCTGTTCAAAAGATAGCAGCATCTATAGGAAGAGTTTTCAGTTCTATAGGTGAGGCATTTATTAAAATATTTCCACCGAGTTCAAAAGGTATTATTGCTGATGTAATAAGTTTGTTCGCTCAGTGGGTTGATAAGATAGAAATAACTGATGAAAAAGCTGTAAAACTTGAAAGAGCATTAGAAGGTCTATTTGCAATAGTAGATATAATTAGAATGCTTATTATGGCTGTTCTCGAAGCAGTTATTGACGTAAACGATGAAACCGGAGACGTTACATCCGGTATTTTTGATATTGCGGCATCAATAGGCGATTGGATTGTATCGATTAGAGACTGGTTAAAAGAACACGATACATTCAAAATGGCTATAATGGGCTTCGTTAATTTTATCAAATCTATCCCTAAAGCTGTTGACCAGTTGTGTCAGGATTTATTCGGAATTGGACTTGATGAAATTTGGGAAAATATTAAAAATGCTGCATCTGCTGCATGGTCAGTAATTAAAGAATTCTTTACAAATCTTCCAACATATGCAGAACAAGCTTCTCAAGCATTATTTGGTATGTCTCTTGAAGAATTATGGGAGAATATTAAGCAAGGTGCACAAGATGCTTGGGACGCCGTTAGAACTTTCTTCCAAACTATTAAAGAAGATATGAGTGCTATATCGCCGAATTGGTCATTCTCTGATTTTTTACAGGCAATAAGTAATGGTATTCAAGGCATAAAAGATGCTTGGGAGCAAGCTAAGCCGTATATCGATGAGCTTAAGCAGATGCTTAAAGATAATATTGATTTCGAGTTGCCTACAGCAGAAGAAACTGGTGATGCTCTTGTAAAAGGTGGTATATTTGCTTATTTCATGGCATTAGCTAGTGCTATAAAGAAATTAGTCGATTTCTTTACTGGTAAAAATGCTCCTGTACAGAAAGTTGCCGACGGTTTAAAGTATATGTTTACTGAAATCGGAGATGCATTTAAAACTTTACAGGGAAGAATAAAAGCTGGTATACTTAAGACAGTAGCTACAGCAATATTAGAAATTGCAGCAGCTATATTTATTTTGTGTTTGTTGCCACAAGATAAAATGATTGTATCAGCTGGCGTCATAGCTTTTATGATGGGCGAATTAGCATTAGCTATGGCTTTAATAAGTCGTAATAATACTAATACCAAAAAGCTAAAAGAAATAAGAAAGATGTTGAAGTTGATAGAAGTAATATTAGCCACGATTGTTGGTGGTATTGCTTTATTAGCAACAAAATCTGATGTAGAAGATGTATATGCTGCTGGTATAATGATAAGTTTAGTTCTTGCTGTTGTCGCATTGATGATGAAAGAACTGGGAACTGTAAAATTTACAGAAAAGCAAGCAACCGCTATGGCCACAGTTTTAGCTGTTGTAGCAAAACTCATAGTTTCAATAGGTAAAGCTATAAAATTAGCAAGTTTTGAACCAAGTCAGTGGACGTCAATTGCTGCTGCTGGCGTTGTTATAGGAACAATTCTTGGTGAAATACTTCTATTCATGACAAAAATGGATAAAGTAAAGGTTACTGAAAAGAAAGCCGCTGTTATAGCCAGTCTTTTACAATCTATGATTCCTGCTATTTTAGCTATCGGTGCAGCAATTGGATTAATAACACTTGCAAGTAATAGCTGGGAAGAAATTGCTGCAGCTGGTGTTGTTCTTGCAGGTATGTTGTTTGCTGTTGCTGGAGCATTAAAAATAATGCCCGATAATAAGAAAGTTAAAGAAATAGCTGGTGCGTTAGTAGTTGTATCTTTAGCATTAGTTCTTATTGCCGTAGCATTAGCAATTGTAGCAAAATGTCCTCTTGAATCACTTGGAGAAGGTGTTATAGCGATTGGTGCAATGATTGCAGCTGTTGGTATTGCTCTTAATAAAATGGGAGGCAATAGTGACGGTATGCTTAAAGCATCTGCAGCATTATTAATAGCATCAGTTGGTTTAATAGCTATGGCTTATGCTATTAGTATAGTAGCACAAGTAGCTGAAAGCGGTTATGGATTTGAAGCATTGATATTGCTTGCAGGCGGTCTGTTTGCTTTAGTAATGGCGGCCACTGCTTGCCAGAATCCGGCTATTCAGGCGGCTTTATATGCTATAGGTGTAGCTATGGCGTTAATCGGTGTTGGAGCATTAGCTGCTGGTTATGGTATGAATTTGTTCGCTGATGCAGTATCGAAGTTAGTCGCTGCTGGACCAGAAGGTGTAACAATACTCATTCAAGCAATAAAAGATTTCTTCGCTATATTGCCTGATATTGCATCGAATGTTGTTGCTTCTATTGGTAATTTTATTGACGAATTCGTTGCAACAAGAGATAAATTCTTGAATGGATTTAAGACATTCTTCTTGGTCATTCTCGAAGCTATAAGACTTGTTGTTCCTAAGATTATTCAGGTAATCAAAGAAATTGCTATAAGTCTTTTACAGGCTGCTAGAGAATTATTGCCAGAATTATTTGCATTCTTGACAGAATTATTCTTCCAGCTTAATGACTTCATATGGACAACAGCACCTGAATTAGTATCAACAGTTATTATGTTGGTAAGAGAGTTACTTAGAAGTATTGTAGAACTTACGCCTGATATTACAGCAGCATTCTTTACAATACTTATAGATACTCTTACCCAGATTAAAAATAATATCGGTGAAATTACAGCGTTGCTTACAGAAATTGCTCTTGAGACTATTCTTGGAACAATTGATGGTTTAACAGCTGAACTTCCGCATATTATGGAATCTGTTTGGAATTTCTTCTTAGGATTGATTAACAGTTTCGCTGATGGTGTAGAAGAGCATGCCGGTGATTTACGTGATGCAATTATAAATCTTTGTACATCTTTAATAAATGCTGTAAAAGAATTCTTTGGCATTGAATCACCGTCTACTGAATTTGCTGATATTGGCGTAAACCTCATACAAGGCCTTATTGAAGGTATTACAAGTATGGGTTATAAAATCTGGGAAAAGATTACAAAACTCGCAAAAGCAATTATCGATTGGTTTAAGGAAAAACTGGGTATCAATTCTCCCTCTACAGTATTTGATGGATTCGGTGTCAATATTGTTCAGGGTTTGATAAATGGTATCGGAAGTATGTTCGATAAAGTTAGAACAAAAGTTGAAGAACTTGGTAGAAAAGTTATCGGATGGTTTGAGGATCTCTTGGAGATTAATTCACCATCAAAAGTCTTCACACAATTTGGTAAATTTATCGACATGGGACTTGTTAACGGTCTTGAAGATTATTCAGATAGAGTAGGATATGCTTCTGAAGATGTTGGTCAATCAGCAATAGATTCTATGAGCAATGCATTATCTGGTTTATCTGATTTCGTTAATGACGAAATGGATGCAGATCCGACTATTAGACCAGTATTAGATTTAACCGATGTTGCTAACGGAATTAATACTATGGATGGTATGCTCGATTCTAATAGATCTATTGGATTGGCTGCAGCATCCAGTGCAGATATGAATCGTCGTATCGTAGCACAAAATAATAATATTGCCGCTATTGAATCTTTAAGAGCATCTCTTAGCGGAATGACAACTGGTAATACAGTTAATCAGAATAATACATTCAATATTTCTGGAGATGATCCGAAAGCAATTGCAGAAGAGGTCAATAATATTCTTCAGAACCAGATTGATAGAAAGGATGCAGTATGGGCATAGTTGTATTTAATGGAATCTCATCAAAAGATGTAGGTGTTGAAGTTGAAACATTTCCCTCATATGCTATTCCAGAGAAGGAGTATGATGTAGTTCATGTTCCTGGAAGAAACGGCGACTTGATTATCGATTCTGGAACATATAAGAATGTAAAAAGAAGCTACGCTGTTAGTGTTGCCACTCACGACAAGTTTACTTACTCACAAGTAATGAACAAAGTTGCTGAGTGGCTTCACTCTGCTTCTGGATATGCAAGACTTGAAGACAGCTATGATAGAGATTATTATAGAATGGCTTATTATAACACAGCTGTCAGTTTTGAAAATATATTCAATCAGGCAGGACGAGGAACTATTGAGTTCATTTGTAAACCACAGCGCTTCTTGAAAGACGGAGAAATACCAGTAACGTTTACATCTAACGGATCAATTCAAAATAGAACTATAAACCCTGCATCTCCAATAATTAAAGTAATAAAAACACAAGCTGACAGCACTGGAACATTAGTAATCGGTGACATAGCGATATCTATTGCTGAAGGTTCTGGTTCACCAATTATTATAGATTGCGAATTACAGGATGCATATAGTGGTGACGTTAATAAAAATAGTGTTATTACATTAACATCAGGTGTCTTTCCAAAATTATATCCAGGTTCAAATGCTATACAGATTAATTCTGCTATTTCTAGTATTGAAATAACACCTCGATGGTGGACGATCTAAAGGAGATAAGTTGTTATGTCAAATCAGAAAACGAGTGCTTACTTCAGTACTTCAAACGAGTACATCAAGTATTGTATAACAGCTTATGAATTAGAAGTAGACACAGAAAATAACAGAAGTAAGGTACGTATTCTCGTTGAGGCATGGAGAACCAATACCGGTTATGTTACTAATCGTTCTGGCGCTTGTTGGGTAAGAGAAACTAATACTGGTTATTGGAGTAGTACTACATGGGAATATCCAGATAAACCAATATCATATAATAGCGATACTGATTTATTTGATAAAACCGAATGGTTCGATCATGATGCTGATGGCACAAAAAGATTATATATAGAATCAGAGATTGCTATCTATAGAGTAGGTTCTGGTGATGTAACATCATCTTATAATGGTTTCTATTTCGATTTGACGCCTATTGATACTGGTGTTGGAGAATTAGTTGCTAGATCGATGGATATAGAAGAAAGAATGGCAACGTTCAGTCTCACGTGTACTGAAGCTTGTTACAGATATATTTGGTCGTATGATACAGAAGGACGATGGTACGTGATATATAGTGAACCATCAGCCCCAGTAAAATCTGTAACTGTAACAATTCAGGATTTACAACCGAGCACTGAATACACCATATACTTTAGGTGTCTCGATCAGCCGAATTGGGTAGATGTTTACAATACATCCATTACATTCACAACGGAAGCAGAGCCTTATGAACTAACTGATGGTCCGGGTCGAATAACCTTGTTTGAGTCAAATACTACAAACTTCTCAACCAATGGTCTAGGTTCATTAACTGACGCTATATCTTGTACAGTAACAGAAGAACGTAATGGTCAGTTTGAGTTAGAGATGGTGTATCCAATAAACGGTACTAAGTACGACTTACTTGCGTTTAGAAGAATCATTTTATCTAAACCGAATAAGTATAAGAGACCTCAGCCATTCAGGATTTATTCTATATCTAAGCCTATCAATGGTAAAGTAACAGTGCATGCTGCGCATATAAGTTATGATTTATCTGGTATAACGGTTGGTCAGTTTAATGGCGATACACCATCAAATACATTCGCAAATATGAAAGCTGCTTGTGATGTAACTTGTCCATTTACATTTATGTCTGATATAACTACATCAGTTCCTATAAATGTAGCAGCTCCAGCAAGTATTCGTTCATTACTTGGAGGAAGTGATGGTACTTTCTTAAGCGTTTATGGCGGCGAGTACGAGTTTGATGTATACAAAGTGCGTTTGTGGGAGCATAGAGGAGAAGATCGTGGCGTTACAATTCGTTATGGTAAGAACTTGACTGATTTAAAACAGGAAGAGAATTGTAGTAATGTTTACACCGCGGTTAGACCTTACTGGCTTAAACAATCAGATAGTGATGGCGAAGCAGTACTTGTGGATCTTCCTGAGAAGCTTGTGAATATTTTAGTTGGTGCAGATTATAATAAGATATTACCTCTTGACTTAACTAGTGTATTCGAGGAAGCTCCATCTGCAGAAGAGCTTAGATCAGCCGCTGAAGAATATATATCAGCTAACAATCTGTCTCAACCGATCGTATCTCTTGATGTTTCTTTTGTTCAGTTAGCTGAAACAGAAGAATACAAGAATTATGCGTTACTTGAACAGGTTCAGTTATGTGATGTAGTAACTGTAGAGTTTCCTAAACTCGGCGTAAGTTCAAAAGCGAAGTGTATAAAGACTGTTTATGATGCAATTGCTCATAGATATAAGTCTATCTCACTTAGTACGACAGGCGAAGAGAAGAGTACATTAACATCTACAGTATCAAATCAGGGTCAGGCTATAAAGAATACTGCAAGTAAGACAGAACTTGAGCGTTCTATCAATAACACTGTAAACACTATAAGTAGCACATATGGTGCTGTAACTTATGGATATAATACAGATGCAGGTTCTGGTGAATCCGGTTATCTTCGTATCGCTAGAATTAGTGTCGTAAAAGCTTATTCGGACGCTCCAATCAAAATGGAAGTGTTTAGACGCACTGATGACCGTTCTGTTTGCCTCTACCTCAAATTTGATAGTGTCTCTTCAATCAATACGGACGTTGATTCATTTTGTTATGATGGTGCGGCTGGTGTAACTAATCCGGACGCATTTGTAGTGAAGGTTGAAACTGGCGTATTTGACATCTATATATGCAAAGCAACAACAGATGATATTATATCGGCATTGTTTACTGTACCTATTTCTATGAAAATAAACACAGTATTCGAGTTCGTTGAGAATCATGTAAGTAGTAAACCATCAGGAGCTATAACAGCTACCGCATTTACATAAGGAGAATTTCATGGAACAAATAAGATTGGATTTAGTACCTAAGTTTGTACCTTCTGTCTGTCATGTTTCACAGTATGATGATGGACGAGTAGTTCGGTGCTATCTTTCGGATGATGGTGCGGATTATTTTATAGTTTCTGGTGACGAGATTACATTATATGTACGAAAAGGCGATGGTCATTTTGTAACTGCCGAGTGTTCTTGCACTGTTGGCAATAATTATGTTGACTTTGTTACGACCGAGCAGATGACTGCTGTTTCTGGAGATAATGAAGCCGAACTTAAGATTGTCAATGGTGACAAGACTATCGGTACCGCAAACTTCATTATTAATGTTGAGAAAGACCCGACCGATGGTTCGGAAGCATCCGCTAGTGAGATAGCTAATCTACAAGCGATGGTAGAAGAAGCACTAGATGATACAAACATTAATGATTTGGGTGATGTTAATATTACATCTCCCTCTGATGGCGAAGTTCTCAAGTATGATGAAGAATCTGGTAAATGGATAAATGGCGAAGGCGGCGGAAGTGGCGGTCTTCCCGCATTACCTACTACAGCAGGTCTGTATTGTCTTAAAGTTGACATTGTCAATGGCGCACCTGTTTATAGTTGGGTTATAATGGACCCTATATATACTAGAAATATAAGCTTTATAGAAACAATTAACGAACCACTCGTAAATTATACTATTGAAATAGATGAGGATTAATGAGTATGGTACATGAGAATTTTAAAAGATTATTAAGACGACATTTAACATATGGCCATGGTGCAACCCAAGGAGCTGGACCAATTTATAATTATATTGATATTAACGGACATACCCCCGATGCGGAAGTAGGTGAAACAACACGACTCACTTATATACCGAATAATTCGGTAGTAGCAAATTTAATGACTAACGTTACGTTATCCGGTGCATTAAATTATTCGTTCTCTTCTACTAATACTTATAAAGGCGATGCATATATAATTGTAATTGGAAATCATATAAACGACGAGCCCGATTACTCACTTGGCTCTTTTATTAGTGATTCGAATGTTTTATATACATCAAGTAATAATCTTACAGAAGGCGGAGATCTTTTATTCGTATCGACTATCACAAATAATTCTAATCAATCAATATCTTTTGACGAGGTTGGCTTAATTTATCATAGTCAGGGTAATGCAACGAGTCAAGTTTGGGCAGGATCGAGATATATGAATCTTTTATTAATAAAAGAAGTACTATCAACTCCTGTCGTTATTCCACCAGCTTCAAGTGTAACAATTACTATGAATATCTTCGGCACCGTCACAGTATCATCCTAACCATGTGGTTCTTATTAACTATCCTATTCTTCGCAATAGCAATAATAGGATATCTATTCGGAAAATTATCAAAATGATGGAGGAACTATGTACCTAATTCATTTCAATCCTAATCATGATAAGCTTGGCAGGTTCACTTTCAAGACTACGTTCATATCGGGCTCATCGAAGACACAGAATCCCGATTCTCCATATTATCGTAAAGAACTTCCTGCATCTGTCAAGAAAGATATTGATGGTTACATGAAGACCGGAGATAAGATAATCGTTGGTGATGCTCCAGGAGTTGATAGGCAGGTTCAGGATTATCTGAAGTCTAAAGGCTATAAGAATGTTGAAGTCTATGGTCCTGGTAAGGATGGTGTACGTTATGCAGCCGATGAAGACTGGAAAACCAAAACTATAGATTCCGGTAAGTATGAGCCTGATTCAGACGAGTGGAGAGCTGAGAAAGACAAATACATGTCTAAGATAGCTGATAGAGGTCTTGCAATTGTGCTTGAGGATGGTGGAGCTGGTGCTACTCGTGATAATGTAGACCGACTTATTAGTCAGAACAAAGACGTAAAAGTCTATGAGCTCGACTCTAAAGGCGGAATTAAGCAAGTCCCTGCAGAGAATAGTATTAAGTCTAAGAATAAAAACTACATTAATACTATGGAAAGTTTGTCTGATGAAGAATTTAAGTTATGGACCGATTCAGATTCTTCGTTTGATAAGAAAGAAGAATCAAAATGGATTAAAGAATATTCTAAAATTCAGCAATCTAACCCCGAATCATTTGTGTTTATATCCAAATATAATAATGTAACACTTGCCAGTTTAGAACCAAACGATGAATGGAATATTGGTTGGGCTACAAATCCTGAGTCAAGAGGAACAGGTGTAACACAAGCTAATATAAAAGAAGCTATATCTGAAGTAAGAAAGTATAGTGATTTACCTATAACAGCTACTATAGCAGAAACGAATATTCCTTCACAGAAAACAGCAGAAAAAGCTGGATTTGAAGAAGTGTCTTCTACGAAATTACCAAGTGGTACGGACGCCAAAAAATATGTTTATAAAGATTAAGAGCGGGAATAACATCCCCTCTTAATTTTTTAAAAATTCAAAATGAAAATCCAAAATTTTCCCGGTGGGGATTTTTGATAAAATGTCGCAAAAATTACATGCTATATTATGTAGAGAGATCTACTAAATACTTACTAATAAGGAGGAACACACTATGAAAAAAGTATATGTTATAATTGACGAGGATATTTGGTTTGATCAATTAGGAGAGATTCAAGGATATGACTCTGACGTTATTCATGTTTGTAGTTCTGGAGATATAGCGATTAATTACGTTAATGAATACATTAAAGATTTTATTTATGACGTAAAAGAAAATGAAGAAAAAGAGAATCCAGAAGACAAGTATACATATATCGACAGAGAATTAACTTTAGATGATTTAAATAGAGAAGATTTTATCTTTTATTATCGTCGTCATGGACCTGACTTTACTTTGAAATATTGTTGTAACATTAAAATTAAAGAAATGGAGGTATTTGAAGATTAGTATGAAGAGGTATAGAATATTAGATTATAATGGTATTGGATGGCTTATAGCCGCAATATTATTCGGTTTTTTACCGGTAATAGTATTCGCAATTGGAATTATGCTTATGTAATCGTAAGAGGGATTTCTATCCCTCTTCATTTTTCAAAATGAATTCGCGACAATAACAAGTCCTATTATGTAGAAACATAACATTTTAAGGCTGTAAAAGGAGGTTAATATTATGGCTAATAATGTTGTTAATGCGGAAGAGAAGGCTACAATTGAGAAGTCTATAGGACTTAAGATGGTTCCTAAAAAATCTTACATTAGAAAAGGAACATCGGACACATTTTGGAACTTGGTTAGAGTTTCTAATGGTCTTACACTGAAAGATTTAAGCGAATTAACTAATTTGAGAGTTAGCTTAATTTCAGCGTATTTAACGGGAGTATTGATTCCCACAGAGACAACCGCAATTATGTTTTGCGATCTTTTCGGTATTGATCACGAAAAGGGTATTCAGGAGTTTAAGAATGGACATGAAATTTGGGAAAATACACACGGCAAATCTGTAAAGGTTCCACCGAAGAAAGCTGGTAAAATACTACGCGAGAATGTAGATTCTTGTATTACTCCTAGAGGAGAGCCCATTATGGAAATCGTGGAAGAACCGAAACCAGAGATTGACAAAACAGTACTTGTGGAACTGTTGGATCATATATATGGAATGGAAGCCCGTGAAATTTACGATGAAATCAGAGATCAGATAATCGCTGGTAATATCGATTGGTTTAGACTGTTAGAAATAACTCGTGACATTGTGGACTGGAACACTTATAAGAAGCTGTTGAAGCTTTATAAGGAATCATAATTAAGTACTGGGAAGGCATCATTAACATGGTGTCTTCTCTTCTTTTTCTTATTATTTTGGAGGTTTTTATTATGGATTTATTAGCTTATGGTAACATTGAAAATTTAAATCATTATTTAACAGAGAATGGTATTGATATTCCTCGTCTTAGAGGCCTCTGTCTTTGTACAGATATGGAGCCTTGGACTGAAGAAGAAATAAAACATGCTAGTGAAAGTATTGTTTCACAAGCTATGGAAGATGCTATTGCTTCATATTGGTTTCGTTCATGCGGTTATTGTTATGGTTCACGTAATAAAAAGAAGCTTAAGAGATATGCTATTAAAAAAGTAGATAAAGAAAATAAGCGTATACGACATATTCCAAGATGGGATAGAATTCATGGCAAACATAGAAAGGCTCTCAAGTATGAGATTAAACTTAACATGAGAAATTTCGAAAAATATCGTACTGTATGGGATAAGTATTGCGGACGAGAAGACGTAATAAGAATTCATGCACGTATTGGTGGCCCTAATTGGTATTTTTATGATGGACCGTCATTAGTAGCTAATCATCCTAATTTCTTAGAGAAAGTGGATGATTGGTATGATTGTACGTATTGTGATATTTATATGAAAATAAATAAGGAGGTTAATTAATATGAGTAAACTTCCAAATCATATAGGGTGGGCATTACACCCAAACGATGTTCCGGATGGTGCATCCAGCGTTAATTGTGGGCCTGAAGATTTTAAATTCGGCTTATGGTATTATAATATAACCGATTATAGAAATCTTCCAGTGTATAAGGCTTTAAAAAGAGAAATAGAAGAAAAAGGATGGTTGTCTATGCGAGATGTAGCCGATATATTTGAAGATTATTTTGGAGAATTTGACGACATATTAGCTATATCAATGATGATGAATATCTGTAATGGAGGTTAAACATGAAAATTGAATGCACTGAACGAGAGATGGAATATCTTATAGAAATGATGGCTGGTGCTTGTAGAGGGCAATTTGATGAGGGACCTACATGCGACTACTATGATACTTGCGAAAATTGTATAAAAGACAAGATTCAATGGGTAATAATAGACGAAAAACTAGAAGTTGATATAGATTCTACAACACTTTCTGATAATACAAAAAAGATATTGATCAATGGTGGTTATAGCACATTAAGAGATATCGTTGATACACGTATTACCAAACTAATATGCGTTCGAGGGTTTGGTAGAAAAAATTTATTAGAAGTCATAGAATTTATGAAAAGCGTCGGTTATGTTGAAGGCAATGGATTCTTTAAAAAGGAGAATCAAACATGAATATGAGTGAAAAGGCTATAAAAGCTATAAATTTATTATTAGCAATAGCAATATCTGGATATTTCAACGGATTGATGGTTTTTCTGGATAATAAATTAACTGAAGAACCAGAACCAGTTTATCATTGTACAATTTGGGAATTTGCTACACCGGTCCCTAGAGTTCGATGGTGGGAATCGAAGCCGGAAGCTAGACAAGAACCTAACATGTATATACTCGAAGAGGGTCTTCTTCGTAATGACTGGATGAATATAATTGTAACATATGAAACTATCGAAACAGAATATCTAGGTCGTTATTATATCACTGCATATTGTCCGGAAGAATGTGGATGGTCCTGGGCTACAAGTTCGGGAGCTACTTGCCATTATTCGGACGACCCGACAGTTCCAACTACGTGTGCTATAGATCGTCGTTTACATAATTATGGTGAATATTTGATGGTAGATGGTAAAATTTATGTTACTGAAGACACTGGCCCTGGAGTTCAAGGTGCCTGGATTGACACTTTTGTAGAGACGATGGACGAAGTAAATTCATTCTCAAGTCACTATACCGGAGTCTATTCTGTAAAGTATATAAAGCATAAAAAAAGTGCTCGTACGATGTTCAAAATGTTTGATGCTAGCAAATTAATTGCATAAATTCGCAAAAAAAACAATGTATATTATGAGAAGAACAGAAAACAAATCTCATTAATATGAAGGAGGACATAACAATGTTAAAGTTATTATTTTTATTAGGTTTGATTCTTTTCGTAGTAGGCGCAGTAGTTATGCTGGCTATAGGACTGGTAATTTGGTTAATTAAGTTCATAGTTATGCTTTTGCTCTAACTATTGAACATCAAATCTAAAAATAGGGGACGTTTTACACGTCCTCTTTCTTTATTGCAATTATAGGAGGTACTTTATGCATCTGTTTGATTTCCTATTTTTTATCGATACAATATTCGATTTCTTTGATTTATTTAAGAAACCGCATAAATAACATGTTCTATAATGAAGAGAATATGAACTAAGAAAGGAGATGATTACATGACAATAAAAGACATGTACAAGCAAAGAACAAAACACACACTTAAAGGATTAGCATTCCTTTTATTGCTCCCGTTTCCTGGTTTAGCAATTGAAAACTTCGTATTGGCGAAGAAGATAGATAATCAGATTAAACGTGAAGTAATTCAGGACGAACTCACAGTAGTTTGCCCTTTGCATGACACAAAAAAATAAATTTATCTTTATATAGTTCTGTTCTCCGAAGGAATGAGAGGTCTTATTACAAGGCCTCTTATTCTTTTCAAAATGAATTCGCGTAGATAACATTCTATATAATGAAGTAAGAGATTACTTAATAAATTTGAAAGGAGAAGAATTAATATGGAAGAAACAAAGATTCCCTGCTTCATTTATAGTAAGGAAGTTTTAACACCATTAAAGAAAAGAAAGTTTGAGGATTATTATATTGATGCATATAATAGAGCCGTAGAACTATGTAATGAACGTTACGCTGAATGGATAAAAGAGTATAAAGAGACATATGGTTTATATAACGAAAGTCTTTTTAACAAATTTATTCGAGATAAAAGGATTTCATTATATCTACGAGTTAACGATGCATTACAATATCCCGTATCAATGTGGACAAATTCTGATGGTGATACGATAGGCTTCTTTATATATAAAGGGGAAAGAATCTATATGTTGATGGAATTGAAGGATCCAACAACAAAGTAATTTATTTCAATGAAGAGATCTTAATACAAGGTCTCTTCGTTTTCGCGAAAAAAACATGCTCTATAATGGAGAAACTAGTAAGTTTCTTACATTAATTAAGGAGGACATGGCAATGAAAAATACAATGAAGATGGTAAAGGATACTTTACACCTCAAGAACGGAAAGAAGAATTTTATAATTGGTACAGCTCTTATGCTGTTATTACCTTGCACTGGTATCGGCGAATCAATAATCGCTATTGGTATTGGCGACCTGGTCGACGATCACGAAGCAAAGGAAAAACTCAAGAAGATGTACGAAGAATCTGACAAGGAAGTTGAAAAGATTCTTGAAGAACGTAAGGTAGAATCATCTGAAGAAGTAGTTGTTACTACCGAAGATGTAGACACAGAATCCAAAGAGGAGGAGGCTTAACAAAGCCTCTTCTTTTATTTTAACGACATCAACAAAGGAGGAACACATCATGTCGTACAAAAATATTGAGAGGTCTAGGGAAATTCGATTATGGATTGGTCAAATTATCATTCCAGTTCTTACAACTGGTTTAATTTTGGCAGCTAATCCGCACGTTCGCAAATTTGTAAAAGACAAGTATTCAGACGCTAAAGAAAAAATCAAAATGACTTTTAGTAAAGGAGATATCATCGAATGATGTACGTGGTTTGTATTTTAATCGGCATCGCAATAGGTATGTTCATTTATTTTATATTAACAGCATTATATGTGTCAGAACACTATTTCGGAAAGCTTAAGAAAGCTGATTCAGAAGATGGTTCATATCTCTTTTTAGATTTAGATGTACCTCCTGAAAAAATGGATGGTAAAAAATTCGTGGTTTTTCAGGTGGACTTTAAAAATAGTCCGCACGAATAACATGTTATATAATGAAGTAAGAGATTACTTAATAAATTTGAAAGGAGTTCAGATATGGACGAAAACGAGACTGTCACACTGGATGACAAGATGCAGGAAATGGTATCAAAGATGATGGATGATATGGATCAAATTGGTCCTAAAGATCCGTCGTATCTTAAAGTAGCAGATAGTATTACTAAAGCTTATGCTGCATGGGTTGAATCAGTCAAAGCAGGTATTGATTTTAAGAACAGGGAGACACAGAGAGAATTTGAGCTCTCTATGAAGAATCTTGACCTCACAGACCGAGAAGCACAACGAGAATTAGATTTATTATTGAAGAGAATGGAAATCGATGCTCGTAAGGAAAGTGATGAAATGGAATTCTTCAGAAAGAAGGAAGAAATGGTCACTGTTAGTAAAACTCATAATCGCGAGATGGTTATTCAAGTTATAACTGATGTAGCTAAAGTTGTAGTACCAATCGCTGGTTTGGTTATTACGACGGCATTAGGATGGAAGAATGAAAATGATCCAATCCACCCTATGATGCTTACATCTGCAACAACTAGAGAGACAAGAAACACACTGAATAAGTCAATCAAATTTTGATAAAGATTGATTAAAAAAAAGAGATTATGGAAACATAGTCTCTTTAATTTTCTGGAGGTTAATATAAATGGATAATGGTTTAAATAGGTATGACTGGATAACTGCAGGTATTGGAGTTTTAACAGCTATACTTGGATTAGTAGGTGTAATAACTGGAACAAAGGCAAACAACATTCGAATGGATCAGCAGGCTGAAGCAATGAAGAAATTAATGCCGGCGCCGGATCCAACCACTTTTGACGGAGGAAATGACTGATGAAAGACGAAAATAGGAAGGCAATCGAAACATTACAGGAAGTCACTGGAATTATTGGTATGTTTGCAACTGTAATAAATATGGATAATTCTTTAAAAGATAAAATGCCTATTGATCTTGCAGATCTCACCGTCAGAATGGCTAAAGCTGCCGATATATCAATTAATGCAATAAAACTTGTTGATGACGATCTAGAGATTGAATCTTAATAACGGAGGTAATAATGGCATCTGATATTTTTAATGACGATCAGCGAATGTTTGGAATAATTCGCGAGTATCGAGCTAATTTACCATCACCAGAATCGTATTGGCCTATATTAGAATTTGATAAATTTGCTTATTCTATATGGGCTGTAGACGAATTAATAGCGTACGTGTTATCAAATACAGATAAGACTGTAGAACAGGCAGTACAAGAATTTCATAGTTTAATGCTTGAATATTCATGTATTTCTACTGATTTTAGTGACGCTAACTTCATGTTTGATATAGCAGTTGATGTAACGGATGATATAATTGAAATATTTTATGCTATGAGTTAGGAGGTGATTAAGGCATGAATCAATTTATATCAATCTTATCTAAAAATAAACCTGGTTTACTTATAGGTTTAGGAATAGGTAGTTTGATAATGGGTACGGTTGCGGCTATTCATACAGCTCCTATAGCTAAAGATGCTTTAGAGGAGAAAAAGAAAGAATTACAGATGGATAGATTACCAGCCGTAGAAACAATTAAGACCGCAGGACCATATCTCGTTCCAACATTATTATTCACTAGTGCCGGGGTAGCATGTATATTAGGTGGTAATAAAATGAACCTCAATCGAGGTGCTGCAGCTATGGCAGCATATGCACTATCAGAATCTACATTGCAGGCATATAGAGAAAAGACACGAGAAATCGTTGGTGAAAAGAAAGAAAAAGACATACGTGAATCAGTAGCAAAGGATGTGATGGAGAAAAATCCAGTAGGAACTAATGCAATAATATTGACAGGATCTGGTAATAGTTTATGTTTTGATGAAGTGACTAAACAGCACTTTAGATCTGATAAAAATAAGATTGAGAGTATAATAAATAAATTAAATTATTATATGTACTCTAATAGTCCAAAAATATCACTTAATGAATATTGTGATGCATTAAGGATTGATCATGTATTATTAGGTGATGAACTCGGCTGGGATATAAATGATAATGGATATATTGACATTAATATAACAGCTGTAGTAGCGGAAACTGGGGAGCCGTGTCTCGTTATTAATCACGTGACAAAACCCAAAGCAATTCATGGTATTTAATGGTCAGTCCAGGCCACTAAATAATAAATATTTATTAGTCGAAAGGAGACTTAATTTATGGACAATCTCGTCAACACAGAAGGCCTCAACACAACACCTGTAACTCCCGTAGTTACACCTAAGCCGGCAATCACAAACCAGTATATGCCTATTGCTGCTGGTGCCGCTGGCGGAATCGTAGCTGGAGCTCTGCTCTATCGCTTCGTAATTGCTCCTCTTGTCAAGAAGTACAAGGATAAGAAGGCAGCTGCGAATGCTAAGCCGGTTAATAAGCCTGAAGCTGAGGCCTAATCGAGATGGTGCGGGGTGGTATAGTGCTGCCCCGCTATTTTTAAAAAATAAAGGAGGAAAAACTCTTGGAAGATTATGTTTCTAATTCAAACAAATCTAGAGATAATAAGATTGTTGAAACACAGCCTGAAAAGAACGTTCCGTCTATATCAACTAATGGTGCAACAATTCAACCTAAAACTGGATTTGATAAATTTAAAGAGTCAATAATTGCTGAAGATCTTAACAGTGTTGGCTCTTGGCTTTTCCATGAAGTTATTATAACTTCTTGTAAGAAAGTAATATTTGATATCGTAACTAATGGTATTGATATGCTTCTTTATGGTAAAGCAAGTGGTATAAAGCCGTCAAACTCGGTTAATGGTGGCACAAAGATTTCGTACGGGAGTTATTATTCAGGTCCGAAGTTACGTAGTTCTGAGCGTCAGGATAATCAGACAAATAGGATATTTAATTATAGCAATATAATATTCCCAGATAGAGGATCAGCAGAAGAAGCATTATCTGACATGGATGAAGTAGTTGATTCATGCGGTGCAGTAAGTATTGCTGATTTATATGAGATTGCAAAAATTGATGATGTACCAGACTATACGTATAACGATTATGGATGGACAAGTGTTCGTGATGTACAGGTTCTTCGTTGTACTGGCGGATATTTGCTCAAACTTCCGAAAGCAAAGTATATTAAATAAGGAGGAAATAAAATATAATGAATTCGGTAATGAATACATTAACTCACACAACTAGAATGGCTGGATTACAGCTTAAGAAAAACGCACCTGAAATTATGATTATTGGTGGTGTTATCGGTGGTATCGGAACAACGGTATTAGCGTGCTTCGCTACACGTAAGGCTATACCGATTGTTCAGGATGCCAAAAAAGAGATTGCTGACATTATGGCAAAAGTTGATGACGAATCTGTAATATATACAGAGGAAGATGCTAAGACTGACAGAAAGAAGGTATATTTTAGAACAGCTGGTAAGTTAGCTAAGACGTATGCTGTTTCAGCAGGTACTGGTGTCGGAAGTGCTTTACTTATTCTTGGCGGAACAGGAATTCTCAATCAGAGAAATGCTGGATTGGCAGCTAGTTTAGCTACAACAACGCTTGGTTTCAATGAATATCGTAAGGGTATGATTGATAAACTAGGCGACGAAGGTAAGAAACTCGATAGCGAACTCAGAAATGGCACAACAGAAGTTGAAGTCAAAGAAGAGGTTATTGATGAGAATGGTAAAAAGAAGACAGTCAAGAAGAAGGTTAAGGTTGTTGATGCAGAGAAGCAGTCTAAGTTAGCTTGTGATTATCGTAGAGTGTTCGACTGGCATAATCCTTATTGGAAGCCGGACAACAATTATAATACTATTTTCTTAAGAGGTAGACAGAGTTACTTCAATACGAGATTGGTAGCTAATGATTATCTCTTCTGGAATGATGTATTATCTGAGTGCGGTTTCCCTAAGTGCGAACCAGGTCAGATTGTTGGTTGGACAGCTAATGGCGAAGATGAATATGTCGACTTCAGAATGGAAGAGGCATACATGGTTGATGAAGAAGGTGTAAGACGACCTGTAGTTCTTCTCGACTTCAATTGTGAAGGTAGTATCCTTAACAAGGTCAATTGGAAGGAAAGCAAGTGGGAATTGCAGTAAGGAGATAATATATGCAGAAATTAACAATCTATTCAATAGTTTCATTCCTGAGTGGGGCCGCTGTCAGCGGTCTCGCTACATGGTTTGTAGCTAAGAAGAAGTACGAAAAGATAGCTCAGGATGAGATCGATTCTGTAAAGGAGCATTTTACAGTTCCTAAGACTCTGAAGAAAGAATCTGTAGAAGAGATCAAGAAAAAGAGTGAGAATGTTCTTGCTAATAAAGCAAAGAATAAGCCTGATATCATGGAGTACGAAAAGCAGTTAAAGGATAATAAGTATGTAAACTATTCTAAGTCACCTGAGGAAAAATCTGTTGCAGCTCGTTATCCGTGGGAAAAGATGAGTGAGAATATCAAGAAGATCAATCTTTCAAATGTTCCATATGTAATCAGTCCTGATGAATATGGTGATGAAGAAGATTATGACAGAGTAGATCTTACGCTTTACGCCGATGGTATTCTTGCTGATGAGGACGATAGAATCGTAGAAGCGAGTGAGGTAATCGGTGAGGGAAATATTGATCGTATGGGTGAATTTGAGGATGATGCTCTTCACGTATGCGATCCGATGAAGAAGATTTATTATGAAATCTTGTCAGACGAAAGATCCTATCAGGATGCCACAGGTAAGGAGCCTCACCCGGACGATGAGGAGGATTAATGATACGCGATCTTAATGGTGAATATTTCAATTGGTTGTGTTCTTTAGTACAAGATTCTAAACCGTCAAGAAAGGCTTCGTACGTTAAGTTATTAGCTTATTTGCATGAAAACGATTTCATATATGTATTACCTATGGACGGGAATAGATATGATGATGGTATTAATCTTAGATATCGTTTTGGCTATGAGAACAATATTGAAGCACCAATAATAGCGTCGTATTTAGATAACAATCCGTGTAGTATACTTGAAATGATGGTCGCTCTTGCTGTTCGTTGTGAAGAACATATTATGATTGATCCTAATAAAGGTCTAAGATCTGGACGTTGGTTCTGGATGATGATCAAGAATTTAGGTTTAGATAATATGTGTGACAGCAGATTTGATCCAGATTTAGCGAATTTCGTTATCTGGAGATTATTGAATCGTGATTATACACACGATGGCGAGGGCGGCCTCGTCTATATACCTAACAGTCGTTACGATATGAGAACTACTGAAATATGGTATCAGATGATGAGGTATCTAAGCGAATATAGGAGAAATGTCGGAGATTAAATATGCTTGACTTTTTGATGATTTCTAAGCGCGATGGTAAGCGTGGAAGAAAAGAAATTTATCCGAGGTTTATTATTAAGAAGAGTTCAGACTTAATGATTCGAGGCGGAGACTTCTATGCTGTGTGGCTGGAAGATCAAAAACGATGGTCAACTGATGAAGATGATGTAATTAAGATTGTTGACTCGGAGATGGATAAATATTATTCCGAACATAAAAATGAGTTCGACGTACCACCAAAAATATTATATATGAGGTACTCTGAAACTGGAATGATTGATTCCTGGCATAGATATTGTCAGAAACAACTTCGAGATTCGTTTCATATGTTAGATGAAAAATTAATGTTCTCTAACATGACAATGGAGAAGAAAGATTATGCTAGTAGAAGTCTCCCGTATCCACTTGAGGATGGTGACATCTCGGCATATGATAAACTTATGTCCACATTGTACGCACCTGAAGAACGTGATAAATTAGAATGGGCTATAGGTTCTATAGTATCTGGAGATTCTAAAAAGATACAAAAATTTATAGTTCTTTATGGTGATTCTGGTACAGGTAAGTCAACAGTATTAAACATCATACAACAACTCTTTGATGGTTACTATTCGGTATTTGATGCAAAGAGTTTGGGCTCGTCTAATAATGCATTCGCTTTGGAAGCATTCTCTAGTAATCCTCTTGTAGCGATTCAACATGATGGTGATTTATCACATATAGAAGATAATACAAGATTAAATAGTTTAGTTTCGCATGAGTTAATGACTGTTAATGAGAAATTCAAGAAGCAGTATGGTACGACGTTTAAATCGTTCTTATTCATGGGTACAAATAAACCTGTAAAAATTACAGATGCTAAGTCTGGTATTATTCGAAGATTGATAGATGTAACTCCATCTGGAAATCTGTTATCTCGTAAAGAATATAAAGCGGTAACTAAGCAAATAGAGTTCGAGTTAGGTCCTATTGCATGGCATTGTCGTGAAGTCTATGAATTAGATCCAGGACGGTATGACGATTACATTCCTACTGCAATGTTAGGAGCATCTAATGACTTCTATAATTTTATTATGGATAGTTATGATATCTTTGATAAAGATAATGGTGTGACATTAAGAGCAGCTTGGGAGATGTATAAAACATATTGCGAAGATACAAAGGTTTATTATCCTCTTTCTCAGAGATTAGTTAAGTCGGAACTCATGAGCTACTTTGATAAGTTTGAAGAGAGAACTTACATTGATGGTGCTAGAGTTAGGAATTACTTTTCTGGGTTTAAAAGAGATAAATTCGAATCGAAAAAAATCTCGGTGGAAGAATCTGGAAAAACTTTTGGAATCGTCTTCAATAATAACGAGTCATATTTTGACAAAGTGATGGGCGATTGTCCGGCACAGTATGCTACATCAAAAGAGACACCTCTGATGGCGTGGGATAAAGTAAACACAACTTTATCTGATTTGGATACTGGAAAACTTCATTATGTTAAAGTGCCAGAAAATCATATAGTTATTGACTTTGATATTCCAGATGCTGATGGTAATAAGTGCTTTGAAAGGAATTTAGAAGAAGCTAGTAAGTGGCCTAAGACTTATGCAGAATTGTCTAAGTCGGGTGCGGGTATACATCTTCACTATATTTACAATGGTGATGTGAGTAAGCTTAGCCGTATTTATGCTAAATATATTGAAATAAAAGTATTTAATGGTAACAGCTCACTAAGACGAAAACTCACTAAATGTAATGGTGAAAAAATAGCAACTATAAGTTCTGGATTGCCGCTACAAGAAGAAAAGAAGAAAACTGATGGCGTTAGAATAAAAACACAAAAGAAACTGTTTGAAATGATTGAGCGAAATTTAAGAAAGGAGATTCACGAAAGTACAAAACCGTCTTGTGATTTCATTTATAAGATTGTAGAAGATGCTTATAATGATGGTGTTGATTATCAAATCCCTGATGAAATGAAGCAGCGTATAATGGATTTCGCTTCTAACAGTACACATCAGTCAAAAGAATGTGTTAGATTGATGAAAAAGATGCATTATCAATCAAAGGAACACGAAATGAAAGAAGAATTACAATCTAATAGTTATAAAATAAGAAAATGGATATCAAACATAATTAAGGATGGTCAAACTTCTAACCAATATAAATTTGATACTATTAATGAATATCTTTTAGCAGCATATAATGATGGTATGAAATATGACATACGAGATCTTAGAGGCTCATTGTTATATTATGCTTCTAGTATGCCAGCAAATGATGCAAAATATTGTTTAGATATTCTTAATAAAATGAACTTATGTTCTGATGACGAAGAGATAATATCTGATGTCTCTGATGGTGCTATCGTTTTTTATGATATCGAGGTCTTTCCTAATCTCTTCTTGGTTAACTGGAAGATAGAGGGCGAAGGTCAGCCAGTAGTTCGAATGATAAATCCTACTCCAGAACAAATTGAAGAACTTCTTCAGTTTAGATTGATTGGATTTAACTGTAGACGATATGATAACCATATATTATATGCAAGATTGATGGGTTATAATAATGAGAAATTGTATAAATTATCTCAGAAAATAATCAAAGGCGAGAGTAAAGATTGTTTCTTTACTGATGCATATAATTTGAGTTATACTGACGTTTATGACTTCGCATCTGCTGCAAATAAGATGTCCTTAAAGAAACTTGAGATAAAAATGGGTATTCACCATCAAGAACTCGGTCTTCCGTGGGACCAGCCAGTTCCTGAAGATAAGTGGGATATGGTTGCTGAATATTGTGATAATGACGTTATTGCAACTGAAGCAGCATTCAATTATCTTAAGGCAGACTGGACAGCTAGACAGATTTTAGCAGACATCGTTGGTATGACGGTTAATGATACTACAAATGCATTAACCACACGATTAGTATTTGGTAATAATCGTAAGCCTCAAGACCAGTTCAAGTACAGAGATTTGTCTAAACCTGTTAAGACGATGGATGATGACATGATGCGATTCTTATCGGAAGCTTGTCCTGATATGATGAGTTATCAGCATGGAGCAGCTCGTAGTCTTCTTCCTTATTTTCCTGGTTATAAGTATGAAGGTGGAAAATCTACATACAGAGACGAGGAAGTTGGTGAAGGTGGATACGTCTATTCAGAACCTGGAATGTATACAAATGTAGCATTATTGGACGTTGCATCTATGCATCCACACAGTCTTATAGCTGAGTGTCTGTTTGGTGTTGAGTTTACTACAGCATTTAGAGATTTGGTCGAAGCTCGTGTATATATTAAGCACGAACAATGGTCAAAAGTCGATAAAATGCTGGGTGGGAAACTTAAACCATACACACAGAAAGTTCGTAATGGTGAGATGACATCTAAAGACTTAGCTAATGCTCTTAAAACAGCTATCAATTCAGTGTATGGTCTTACAGCTGCAGCATTTGAGAATGCATTCAGAGATAAGAGAAATGTTGACAATATTGTAGCTAAACGTGGAGCATTATTCATGATTGATTTGAAGCACGCGGTTCAAGAAAGAGGCTTTACAGTTGCGCACATTAAGACGGACTCTATTAAGATTCCTAATGCTACTCCAGAAATTATACAGTTTGTTATGGATTTTGGTAAGCAGCATGGTTACACTTTCGAGCACGAGGCAACTTATGAAAAGATGTGTTTAATTGATAAAGCTCAGTATATTGCCAAGTACGCTGATGGTGATCATGAAGTAGTTCTTAGTACAGGAGAAAAAATTATGACTCCATGGACTCCTACTGGAGATATGTTCTTAACCCCGTATGTTTTCAAGACATTGTTCGCACGTAAACCTATTTCATTTGAAGATGTATGTGAGACTAAGAGTGTTAGTACTTCATTATATCTTGATATGAATGAGAATATGAATTCTGACGAGCATAATTACATATTTGTCGGACGTGTTGGTCAATTCTGTCCAGTTAAAGATGGTGTCGGCGGAGGATTACTTATGCGTGAGAAAGATGGTAAGTATTATGCAGCTACCGGTACTAAAAAGAACAAAGACGAGAGCTATAGATGGATGGAGTCTGAGATGGTACGAGAACTTGATCCCAATTTTGCTGATATGATTGAGTTCGATTACTATAATAAGATGGTAAATAGTGTCGTCAAAGCTGTAAACACTTATGGCGATTTTGAATGGTTCGCGG
>Ga0310690_10001395_pt1 | contig 42865 bp, 27 predicted proteins | sample AusTroGonzalo_MG_2_FD_207661 | JGI IMG/M metagenome (GOLD analysis project Ga0310690, IMG submission 207661) | Bovine rumen microbial communities from tropical cattle in Woodstock, Queensland, Australia - Gonzalo_04 (v2) (version 2) | ecosystem: Host-associated > Mammals > Digestive system >... | reverse complement strand
GACGATATTGAGGTTTCAGATACCGTGACAGTTGTGTGGGAAATCGGCTGATAACAGATCACAGAAAAAGGACGGGCTGGAGAGATCCAACCCGTCCATATAAAAGCTGGGATTACTCCCAGGAAGGGGAGCGAGCAATTATGGCTCGATCCCGTTGCTGGAGTATAGCAATAGTCTCCGCATCTGTCAAGCAGCATCGATCACGGGATCACGGCAGATGGAGTTTTCGCGTGTTGTGGAATAGAAGAAAACGTGATATGATTGACCAGCGCCAGAATCAAGAAATCTGTTATTATCGACGGTTTATTGACAAAGGACTTTTTGCCATCACATAATCCTCCCTTCCTGCAATATATGCTCCATAGTCAATACGGATGATTTTCTGTGTTCCGTCGTTAGTGCCAACATGTGTTCCAGTGTGAAATGCCATGTGACCCATATAACCAAGATAATTGATAGTCCAGTCCCGATTGACGGCAATACAGTCATCGGTCTCACGCTCAGTGGGTTTGACGCCATCACCGAATCGAAAACCCTCTCGCTCAGCATTCTGCATGAAAAGCTCACGAAGAGCTTGGCTGGGGAGCCAGACATAGATTCTCCCGTCATGCTTTAAAAGTTCACCGATTGTACGCATTTTTGCGCCTCCTTAAGTCGATTTCCCATAAAGAGGACGCAAAAAACACCCATCGTTCCCGACAGGCGTCCACATCACCTATCGGTCAAGCTTTAGCACCTTGCCGTGAATCGGCAGGTTGCTGTGCGGTCTTCGGGCTTGTCCCTCGCGCAACTCTTTATAGGATGGATGGATTATAACATGTCCGTCGAGAGTGATCAAGAATTATTTGACAAAAAAGGAAACAGAAATGGCAGCGCTAAAAGAAGTATATCAGGCAATCAAACGGCAGAAAGAACAGTTTGGAACCTATTATAAGGCCTGCCTTCATCTTCATACCCCTGCATCCTATGACTATAAACTCATCAAGGACTGGGATGATGACGGCTACAGGAAGGCATCAGATGAGGTGGTATTTCAGCTATGCATGGAGAAATCCATCTTTCCGCCTGATGTGTCGGTGGAAGATATAAGGCCAGAGGACTTTGCTGAATTTAAGAGCAAAAAAGAGTATCTCGCATTCCTGCTGATTGCAAACGAACTGATCAAGCATAAGTACGGAATCATTGTCGTTGCAGATCATCAGACGATTGATGGAATTGACAAATTGAAAGCGGCAATTGCGTTCCTCGCGAAACACAAGGGTTGTGAAATCTATCCTGAAGTGATATGCGGCGTTGAAATCTCCTGCGCAGACAAAAACCACGTCCTGTGTGTCTTTGAAAATGATGATGCCGTAAAAACGCAGATCAGGACATGGTTGGAGAACAATATTTACAGCGTTAAGGAAGGGGTTACCTGCACAAGCCGGGATACCCTGAAAGCCTTGAGAGGAATCGGCGCAGAAGGATATATCGCGCATATAGATTCCTATAAGACATTCGCAAAAGACCATTTCTCCGGAGCATATAAGAAGTCGGTTTTGGAGGCGGAAAACCTGTTCGGCCTGTCGGATGCACAAAACGAACAAGGCCAAAAAGGGCTGATGCAAACTATCGTGGACAAGGATTATCATTTTGTTCTTGACACAGATGCCCATGACATAGAGACAATCAGCAGCAAGCCGGTCTGGATAAAGTGCGAGAAACGGCGCTTTACCGCAATTAAAGAAGCATTTCACAATTATAAGACGAGCATTCTTCTTACAGAACCAATAGTGTCGAAAAGCTACATTGAGGGAATCTATATCGATCATCGTGAAGGGGGATTTCTCCGAGGGAAAACAGAAAAAGAACCTTTTGTTCTGAACTTCTCCGACGAGCTGAATTGCCTGATCGGCGGAAGAGGAGCAGGAAAGAGTACTGTTTTGGAAATCCTGGAATATGCGCTTGCCCAACGATGCGATTCAGCCCGGGTACTGGAATTTCTGTGCAGACACGGCAATATCTATGTTCTTTACAACGAAAACGGTACTGAGTACATGATCGAGATGCGTACAGCGATCAAAGGAAATGCAGATTCTATTCTTTGCAGGTTTGGGCAGAATGAGGAGGAGCGGTATCATTTCCACTATTCCTACGATCCGGACAGGATACAGGATTTCGTCAGGAAGCGCTATCTGGACATCTACCAGGTCTGCAATCAGGGGAAATCTATCGACTTTGAAAAAAGAGGCGACGAACAAGCGCTTCTCCGAAGAATCTTTGATACCCGCTATTCTGTCAATGCGCTCGTCCGAACTGCCAGTGATAATGAAATCAGCGATTACATTTATGACATCCTGTTCTCAAACAGAAAACTCGGTGACGCAAGTCATTCCATAACATGCCGAAACTTCAACGGACTGCGAAAGCAGGTTAACGATGTGCAAGGAATTCTGGAAAAACGGGCGACTGCCGTTCATGCGGTTATCAATCCGTTCAATAAGACGCAGAAGGGAACATTTCAAATCCTTTTCCGACAGGATAATACTCCAAATGAACCAGACATCAAAGACTGGCTTGGCTATAAGGATCAAAACCTGAACGACTGGGCGTCGTTTTGTGGGAAGAATTACAATATTACCAGAGAGAACGTGGTCGAGTACTTAAGCGCTGTATACTATGGACTTGGATTCCAAGAGTTCATCAAGGTATGTGTCAACAGGGATGCTGCCAGAGCGGAGGCTACTGAGAAAATAAAGTCCTTCTGTTCAGATATGAGCATTCAAATGATCGACAAGGGGGTTACAGAACTGAGCAGTGAGGATGCTCCGGCTGTTGTCAGAAGCATCTTGGAGCAGGCTGTCAGTGATAAAAACGCCGACAGAGTAATCACATACCTTAAAAAAGCGATTGATTCTGTGGAGACATTCTCTCTGGTGTTTAATGTGAACAATAAGGAATCAGCTCGGAATCAGAAAGCTGAGTACAGGGATGTAAGGGATTGCTCGCTCGGTCAAAAAGTTGTTGCCATGTTGTCCTTCATCCTCGGATACAGCGACTACACGAAGGACTATCGCCCGTTAATTATAGATCAGCCAGAAGATAACCTGGATAACCAGTACATTTATATGAATCTTGTTCAGCAACTCAGAGATGCAAAAAGCAAACGTCAGGTTATCATCGCAACCCATAATGCGGCGATCGTTACAAACACGAATGCGGAGCAGGTTTGTGTTATGGAGTCTGATGGACAATCCGGGTGGGTGGCTGCTCGCGGATATGTCGGGACAGATCAGATCAAAAAACAGATTGTGAATTATCTGGAAGGCGGAATTGAATCGTTCAGGCATAAATGTGAGATCTATCATGATATCCTGCTCGAATCGAAATAAAGCTTGATCCTCCCAGCGTAGCGAAACAGCGCTTATGCTGGGAGGAAGAGATGGAAAACACCCGGGTAAGTTGCAAGAAATTTGACAAAATTTGTCAGATGTGATATAGTACGACTTAGATCAGTGCACAGATCGAAAAACAAATACCCTGTAAGAGATGCGCGAGGGACAAGCCCGATGACCGCACGGCAACCTCCCAGAGAGAAAGGTGCCAAAGCTTGTACGACAGGTTTATACCAGTCCCGCGACTGGTATTTTTGCGCCTGTTTTCTGGGAGATGTTCAGAAAAGAGGTGCTTTTTTACGACTGTAGCACAAAGGGCGGTAGAATACCGCGATCTCAGCCAGCATCAGGATATCTATCTGATGCTCCAACTTTATTGCCCGGGCAGGCAGGTGGGACTGCCTTATCGGCACAGAATGGCAGAAATCCCGATTGACGAAATGAATCTGTCTGTTCGTTCATCCAACGCGCTGATGCGGGCGAACGCCAGAACCTTTGGCCAGGTGATGGAGATTCTATTGATAGAAGATGGACTGAAGAAAATCCGAAATCTTGGCATCAAGAGCGAGCGAGAAATCATTCGAAGCTTTTTCTCAGCCTGTTACTATAAACTGAGCCCAACAGAGCAGGTGATTTTTTGGCAGAAGATAGTTGATCAAATGGAAGGAGATGTTTAATCATGTCTATGCCCGAAGAGCAGAGAATCCAGTGCCCCCAATGCGGCAAAACCATTGAAGTGACAGTATTTCATAGCATCAACGACAGCTGGCCTAATGCCATCAAAAAGATACTGACGGGTGAGCTATTCGAGTTTACCTGTCCCCAGTGTGGAAGGAAGGATCATCTGGAGTACGACATCCTGTTTAACGATTTTGGGCATAGAGCATGGATCCAAGTCGTACATGAACCTGAGATGATTCCGGCACATATCGATACGCTGAGCGCGACGGGACAGTTTATGCCGGAGGTGAGGATGCGGATTGTCCACGACACCTATGAACTGCGGGAAAAGGTGTCCGCGTTCTTGCTGGAGAGAGATGACAGAATCATAGAACTGTGTAAGTATGTTGCCTATTCGATGGCATTGGAAAAAATGCCGGGATTGGAGTTGAGCTGGAATCCGATTTACACGCACAATCCTGAAACCAGGCAGGAAGCTGTCATGCTGTACGGGAAAAATGGCGAGCAGAAGATGGCCCTGCTGGAAGATAAGCTCTATGATTACATGAATGAAAAATATTTGAAACAGCTTGATAAGGAAACAAATCGTTATGTTTACGACTTCAATTGGGCAAAAAGCTTCCTGAGTGGCAACAAATAGAGAGAAATGAGCAAATAAACGGAAAGTTTTCAGAGGCTTTATCCCGCCAGGAGGGCAGAGACTTCTGTGAACTGCAGAAATCCTGCAATGAAAGCCTTAGCTGCTTGAAATTTTGAGCAGCTAAGGCTTGAGTTTACCCGGGAAAAGGAGTATAATACAATGTCTGATTTCATGCGCAAATTCTGACATTGGAGGCAAAAGATGGGAACGGTAATCAAAGCAAGAGAGCTGCCGAAGTTCTCCGGATTGGAACAGTCCAGCCTGATTGTCTACTGCAACCGCGATCCGGTCATTATTGATAGCGCTGTTTCGATTAATGTGCCCTTGGCCGAGCGGCTGGCAGCTGTCAAACCGGCGCGAAGAGCGCTTCGGATTGAGCAGTGCCTTCAGAAAGTGCTGGATGAACTCCCAAAGGGTGTCGTCATCAAAGACTTCGATGTGATGTTTCACCCGGATTACGAGATCGATGTTCTTCGCATTTTGCTGTCACAGGTTCGTATCAGACCATTCAGCGTTCTATGGCCTGGAAGGCTGGAAGGAAGAGAATTGATTTATGCGGAAGAAGGCTTCCGTGATTATAAAATATTCGATATCAGCAATTACGACGTGACCTGCGTCAAATGAGGAGGAGAGGAAACACATGAAGTATTCAGAACTGATCAGTTTCAAACCCATTGAATCGACCATTCAGCTTCTTGAGACAGCCGAGAAGAAGGCAGCCCGTGACGCGGTCAGCACATATGTCATGTCGGATTCTATGGCAGAATCCATGAAAGCGCCCGTGATTGACCAGCTGCAGATGGAAGATGTTGTCGATAACAAGGCTATCATGGTGGTTGGCAACTTCGGTACCGGTAAATCTCACCTGATGTCCGTGATCGCTGCGGTCGGCTCCGATGCGGAGAACCTTGATTATCTCCAGAATAAAAAGTTTGCCGCAGATATGGAGATCATCGCCGGCAAGTTTGAAGTGTTGCGGCTGAAAGTAGATGGTCTGACCATGCCGCTGCGCGAAATCATTATGGGCGAAATTGAGGACGACTTTGCGGCCAGAGGAATTGACTATGAAGTTCCGAACCTGGACAGCGTCCGCGATAACTCCCGGATTATCAAGGAGGCCATGACAAAGTTCCAGGAGAAATACCCTGAGAAGGGCTATCTCATCGTCATCGACGAGCTCCTGTCCTATCTGACTTCCCGTGACGAGCGACAGATCGTCCTTGATCTGGCATTCCTCCAGTCCATGGCCGAGATGTGTTCCAAGTCCAGACTCCGCGTGATCTGCGGCGTACAGGAGAAGGTCTTCGATAATCCGAGATTCAGCTTCGTCAGCGAGACCCTGAAGAAGGTCGGCGACCGTTTCACACAGATCATCATTACAAAAGAAGCCACGGCATATGTCGTATCCGAGCGTATCCTGAAAAAGACCCCTGAACAGAAAGCCATGATCCGCAAGCATCTGGAAAAGTTCACAAATCTCTATACTGGCATGTCCTCCCGGCTGGAAGAGTTCGTCGATCTGTTCCCGATTCACCCGGCTTATATCGACGTATTCAACCGCATCTATCTGATTGAGAACCGTCATATCCTGAAGAACATTTCCACATGCATCCGGAAGATTTTCGACACGGCTGTTCCGGAGAACGCCCCGGGAATTGTCTCTTTTGACGACTACTGGCCGGCGATCAAGTCCAATGGACTTCTGAAGAGTGATGTGACCATCAGCCGGGTGGTGAACGCCAGCCAGCAGTTGGAGGACATCATCAACCGTGCTTTCACCAAACCGGCCTATAAGCCTCTCGCCATTCAGATTATCTATGCTCTAAGTGTCCATCGCCTGACGACAAACGGACTGGATGTCCAGTTTGGCATGACCGCAGAAAACCTCAAGGATGACCTCTGCCTGTATCTCCCGATGCCCGAGCAGGATGCAGACTTTCTTCTCGGCGCGGTCAACGCTACCATGAAGGCCATCATGACCACGGTCTCCGGACAGTTCATCATCTTCAACGACGCCAATAACCAGTATTACATCGATGTCGACAAAATCGTAGACTATGACGAAAAGATCAAACAGAAGGCATCGGTGATGGCCGAGTCCGAACTGAACACCTACTTCTATAAGGTGGTCTACTCCTGCCTGGAGTGGGATGCCAAACAGTATGTCACGAACTTTGAAATCTACGAATATGACCTAAACTGGGAGTCGCACAACATTTTCAGGGAAGGCTATCTGTTTATGGGCCTCCCCGGCGAGCGGAGCACCGCGCAGCCGGAGCGGGATTTCTACATCCACATCATGCCGCCCTACGGAGCCGGCGCGAACAGCATCCAGAATTTGCCAGATGAAGTTTATATGTTCTTCAAGAACAATGATGAGTTCAGACAGATGCTGAGCCTTTATGCCGCGGCATCCAGCATGGCGCAGATCAGCGATGGCAAGGATCGCGAGGCGTATGAGAATAAGGCAGCTTTGCACCGCAAGAAGCTGGTGAAATATCTCAGCGAGAACAAGAACACATGCTTCGATGTGACTTATGATCATCAGAGACGGCAGTTGATCGAAGTGCTGCGCGGAAAGTATAACCGCGACCTGACATTCAAGGACACAATTGATCTGGCAGCGGCAATTCTGCTGGACGGCTACTTCGGAACAAAGTATCCTGACTTCCCGGTTTTCCGCCTGAAGATCACCAGGAAGAACCGTGCGGAACTTGCCCAGGCCGGCATCAACTACTTCAGCGGCAAGAAAACGCAGCAGGCAGCCCTGATGCTCCAGAGCTTTGGCGTACTGGACGGGGACAAGGTTCGGCCGGAAGGTTCGAAATACGCGATGTACTATATTGAGAAGCTGAAGGAACTGCCGATGCAGGGCGTTCTGAACTTCTCCGATCTGTTCGACACAGACATGCTGGACGAGTGCTTCGACAAGCGGTTCCAGATCAGCTACATGTATACGCCGATCATCTTCCTCTCGATGGTCTATGCCGGTTATGCAGTGATTACCCTGAAGGACGGCAGCACTGTTACGGCATCCAACCTGGACCAGATGAAGGGTGGCCCCAAGGATCTCTACGAGTTTAAGTATCTGTCCAGGCCGGCGCAGATCTCTATGGCGGAGCTGAAGCATCTGTTCGATGTCATCGATATCAATCCGGCGCTTCTGGATAACCCGAATGACCGGGAGAAGGGAGTGGCCGATCTTCTCAGCAGAGCGCGTGAACTTAGCAATGCCGCCGTCATGGCAATGCGAAAGCTGAACGACAGCTTTGACCTCTGGGGTGAGGTGCTGGTCAATCAGACCGAAATGAGCAACATGCGGAAAGCATGCGAGGCCGTTAGGGACGAATTCAGCAACTATTCCGCCAAGTTCAATACCCCGGCAAAGCTGAACAACTTCTCGCTGTCCATGCAGGAGATCGGAGCACTGGCAAAGCAGATTTCGCTTGTTGAGACCATCCAGCGCTACGTGGACTTCAAGTCAGAGTGCGTGGCAATCGTCGGATACATTTCAAGCATTGAATACATGGATCTGGGCGCTGGATTCAAGGAAGAACTTGATCAGGCAAAAACAATCTTCCGTGAGAGCCGGGACAGCATTATGGACGGCGTTGCAGTTGATATCGCCGCGCAGAAAGTTGAGGCAGCGCTGTCCGCAATCCGGGAGAAATACATCGGCATCTACTTCGACTCGCACAAGAAGAAGCGCCTCGATGTTACCGATGCCAAACGTCGTGGGCAGATTCAGGAAAGCGCGGCTCTCGCAAAGCTGAAGAAGCTCAGAGGAATTGAGATTGTCTCGTCCGCCAAGCTCTCTGCGATTGAGCATGACCTTTCAGGCCTGACCGTCTGCTTTGAACTGACGCCCGAAGAACTAAAATCCACGCCGGTCTGCCCGCATTGCCGGTATCAGATCGGTGATCAGGCCAAGAATGTCTACGGGCAGCTGGACAACATCGAAAACCGGATTGAGGACCTGACCGCAGAGTGGACAAAGACGCTGCTGGATACCATTTCTGATCCGATTGTTGCCAGTCAGAAGGAATACCTGGCCGACGACCAGCGAAAGGCGATTGACGACTTTATCGCATCCGGTGAGCTGCCGAGAAGAGTGGACGATTTCTTCGTAAAGGCGATTACGTCTCTCCTCCAAGGCTTCGAGCCGGTGGTCATTGACACGGATGACCTGGTTCAGAAGCTGGAAGAGCTGCCGCCGATGGATGAGAATACCTTTGAGGCAAAGATCAAAGCTATCCTTTCAGCGTATACCAAGGGGAAAGACACCAGCAAGCTTCGGATTGTTGTGAAACGGAAAGACAGTGAGGTGTAAGGCATGGAACGCAGAAAAATGACAAAAGAAGACATCGACAAAGTACGCGACATCGAGGGCTTTCCCATCGGCACTGACGAGGACATCATTGCGCTCTCCGACGCGCCGTATTATACGGCGTGTCCGAATCCGTTCATTGAGGAGTTCATCCGGGAGAATGGGACTCCGTATGACGAGACAACGGATGATTACCACTGCGAGCCTTTTGCAGCGGATGTTAGCGAGGGGAAAAATGATCCTATTTACAATGCGCATAGTTATCATACGAAGGTGCCCTACAAAGCTATCATGAGGTACATTCTCCACTATACCAAACCGGGAGATGTTATTCTTGACGGATTCTCAGGGAGTGGCATGACCGGTGTGGCTGCTCAAAAATGCGGCAGTGCAGATTCGCAAGAGAGATTTCCTGTTGAGTCAACACAAAAAGGTGTGCAATGGGGAAGCCGGTATGCTTTGCTTACTGATCTTTCTCCGATAGCCTCTTTCTTGGGAAAAAACTACAACGAGCAAGTGGACATGCTTTCTGTACAAGAACAAGCAAAGGATATCCTAAATGAGTGTGAAAAAAAGTGCGCTTGGATGTTCAAAACTCGACATACGGAACGGGATAACCGTTTGACACAAATGTCAATGGGCGATGATGACATGGGCAGCATTAACTGCACCATATGGTCTGATGTCCTAATTTGTCCTCATTGCGGTGAAGAATTTGTGCTATGGGATGTTGCCTTGGATAAGGATGCAGGAAAAGTCCGAGACATTTTTAATTGTCCTAAGTGCACCGCAGCCTTGAAGAAAAAGGATTGTGAACATGCAGTCGATCAGAGATACGACAACGAGCTTGGCGAGGTTATTGCAGTTGACAAGCAAGTTCCTGTGCTTATCAATTATAATTACCTTGGAAAACGATATAATAAAACACCGGATGAGGAGGATCTCGCACTTATTGATAAAATATATTCCATGCCATTACCGAACTGGGTTCCGACTGATCGCATGTGTGAGGGAACTGAGTCAAGGCGCAATGATAAGAGTGGAATAAAGTATGTTCATCAGTTTTTTACGAGGCGCAATCTTATTGTTCTGAGCGAATTAAGAGACTGTCTTTTTAAGCCGAGGATTAATTTTGAATATACGGCACTCATATCACGGAGCACTAAACAGCTGCGGCTGCTCGTAAGTTACTTCTTCCATGGGGGCGGCGGATGGGTAGGTACAGGATTGTCTGGGACGTTGTACTTGCCATCTTTCAGTATTGAGCAAAACGCGATAAAAACTCTTCAAGGAAAACTGTCCGGGATGGTTTCTTTTGACTATGCGAAGAGAGGAAATGTGCTTTCTTCAACTCAGTCCACTACGGATTTGAGGAACATCCCTAATAACAGCATCGATTATATTTTTACGGATCCACCTTTTGGTGATAACCTCAATTATTCTGAATTGAGCTTTATATGGGAGTCTTGGCTTAGAATAAAAACGAACCAGAAGTGTGAAGCAATAATGAATGAGGCTCAGGGAAAACATCTTCTTGAGTACCAGCAATTAATGACGGCCTGCTTTTCCGAGTATTTCCGAGTTCTAAAGCCTAACCGTTGGATGACGGTAGAATTCCACAATTCAAAAAATGCTGTTTGGAATGCGATTCAGGAGGCATTACAAAAATCTGGATTTATTGTCGCAGATGTGCGGACGCTTGATAAAAAACAAGGAAGCTTCAAACAGGTCAACAACACTTCTGCTGTTAAACAAGATTTGGTTATTTCTGTATATAAGCCGAAGGAGAGCTTTCTTAGGGGTTTTTCACTAAAAGCAGGAACGGAAGAAACTGCTTGGGACTTTGTTCGGCAACATCTGGAGAATATTCCAGTTGTTGTTTTAAAGAACGACAAGATCGAGCTAATTGCTGAGCGTCAGGCTTATTTGCTGTTTGACCGTATGATTGCCTATCACATCATGCAAGGCATACCGGTTCCTCTCGATGCGGTTGACTTCTATAAAGGGCTTGATGAGAAATTTTTAAAGCGCGATAACATGTTCTTTTTGCCGGATCAGGTGAATGAGTATGATACTGCTCGTATTGTTAATGAGGTTGAACCTATCCAGTTCAGTCTGTTTGTGACGAATGAAAAAACGGCTATTTCTTGGCTGTATCAACAGCTGGATGAGCCCCAGACTTATGCCGATATCCAGCCTAAGTTCATGCAGGAAGTGAAATCTGTGGATCGCTATGAGGCAATGCCGGAGCTGGCAGTCCTTCTGGAGGAGAACTTTCTGCAGGATGAGAACGGCCGCTGGTACATCCCGGATGTCACTAAGGAAGGCGATGTTGCCAAGCTACGTGAAAAGAAGCTCTGGAAGGAGTTTGAAGGCTATCTGAACAGTAAAGGTAAGCTAAAGCTGTTCCGCTCGGAAGCTATCCGCGTTGGTTTCTCCCGGCTTTGGAAGGACAAAAACTATCAGGCTATCGTTGATATCGCAAACCGCCTGCCCGAGCAGACAATTCAGGAAGATCCGAATCTTCTGATGTATTACGATATCAGTCTTGGGAGAGTATAACGGTATGCCCCGAAAAAACTCATCGGAAGTTGCACGGACTGCTATCAAAGATTCCGTTAAACTGACGCTCTGGGGAATAGCGGCCGGAAGATGTGAATTATGTAATCGCCCATTGTATGAGGATGGTACATTTGGAGTCGCTGGTAACTTCGCTGAAGTAGCACATATCCATGCGGTAAGCTTGGGTGGGCCTCGGAATGTCAGCGATATGACAGAAGACGAAAAGAATGACATATCAAACCTTATGCTCCTATGCGCGAGACATCATCATATGATTGATGCTAATCCGGAGGATTATCCAGACGATTTTCTGATTGAACAAAAGAAGAGGCACGAAAAAAGAGTTCGGAACGTGACAGAGATCAGCGATATCCAATCATGCAGAATGGTCTCATTCTTCTCAAATATCGACAATTCTGAGATCTTTTCCTCTGAACGGTTGTTCAAACAGGCATTAGTCTCTGCTTCGCTGATCCCACTGGAATATCCTGTGATTTCAATTGATGCGGATTCGAGAACTTCCTATTCTCCAACCAAGACATGCTTTGAGGAGAAAGTTGCTGACATGGAACGTCAGGTGAGGTCGTGGTTTGGTAGCATTATAAAGCCAGAGGATGCAATCGCCGTTTTTGCGCTCGCTCCGCAGCCTTTGCTCATCAAACTGGGGACGCTGATCAATGATCAGCAGAATGTCACAGTTTTCCAGTGTCATCGAATAGGTCACAAATGGGCATGGAAAGGAGATAAGTCATCGGTCGAGTATATAACGAAATGCACCCGTAGTAGCGAATCAAATGTGGTTGCGCTTGTGATCGATCTGAGTGCAGAAGTAGTTGATCAGCGGATCACTCGGGTTCTTGGAGAGAACTGCTCAATCTATCACATTACGATTGAAGAACCAAACAGATACTTCGTCACGAACAAAGAGATTCAGGATGATTATATTCATGCTTTAAGAGCCATCCTGGAGCAGATCAAAAATGAGCACCAGAACATTCAGTATATTCATATTTTCCCAGCAATGCCAAATTCGCTTGCAGTCCGAACAGGGATGGATTGCATGCCGAAAGCGGATATCCCGTGGATAATATATGAACAAGCAAGCCCAGAACAAGGTTTTATAGAGACCATCACGATCGGAGGTTAAAATGTATACAAAATCGGCAATTAATGAGCTGTACAAGAGATACGCTATTGCCATCGACATCAGCGATGAAATGTTTGAAAAGGCTGTGGGTGAATACAAAGCCCTCGGCAAGTGGATCGATCAGGAAACACCAGACTATAAGATCAGCATCTACCCTCAGGGGTCATTCGCACTGCGAACGGTAGTCAGACCCATCAGCGATGAAGACGACTATGATCTTGACCTTGTGTGTGAATTCGCCCAGAGCTATGGTCTTTCAGCGCGTCAACTGAAGGTCGATGTAGTGAAACCGCTGCTTGTGGATTACAAGCGGATTAATGGCGAAATCCTGAACAAAAGACGGTGCTGGCATGTAGAATACGAAGATGTTCCAAATTTCCACATGGATGTGGTCCCAGCCTATGCAAATGGCTCAAGCATCAGAATAACGGATCATGATGAGGAAATTGATTTCTACCAATACATGGGTAGCAATCCTGCTGGTTATGTTAAATGGTTTTTTGACCGGTGTAAAAAGCAGCATCAGCTCATGTACGAAACCTATGTCAGAGACCATAGTCTAGTCATTCAGCAGGCTGATGTCGAAGAAGTCAAACGACAGAAGGTTAAGACACCATTGCAGAGAGCCATTCAGCTTTTAAAGCGGCACAGAGATATCATGTTCCAGGATCGTGATGAAAAGGAGAAGCCGATCTCGATCATCATTACAACTGTTGCAGCGCAACTCTATCAGGAAGAAGACAATGTCTTTGATGCTTTAAAGAATATACTGGAGAATGCTCCCCAATATATTCGGAGCAATATGCATAATGGGCAGTTCTTCATTGAGAATCCCAGTTATGCAGGTGAAAACTTCGCTGATAAATGGAACAAGCATCCAGAGCGAGCTCGGGCATTTTTTGATTGGCTTCGTCAGGCACAACTCGACCTTGTTGATGACAAACTGCTGCGTTATGACAGACTTACGATGGCTACTCATACAAAACGCGCATTCGGGGAAAACATTGGGGAAAAAGTGTTTTCACAGATGGCTGATGAAGATCGTGCAGCAGTAGAGAATGACAAAATGAAGGTGAGTACTGTGACGGGTGCCCTTTCATCAACGGGAACGGTTTCGGTACCTCGCAATCATCATTTCGGTAAGCATGCTTAAAAAATATGAGCCGATTGGTCTACCATTGCAGAAATTCTATCTCGAACAACTTTATAGCGACCTGATTGAAAGTTGCACAATAAAGAAACGAACGCTGAAATGCGATATCAATCTGCAACCATCTGGTGAATCAAATGTCTATCGAATTAGAATAATGTATAGATTGAAGGATTATTCCCCGAAGGCGTGGCTTCTCTCGCCAGCCCTTGAAATGAGAAATGGCGAGTATCCACATCACTTATATGAGCCAGATAGAGAAGGGCATCCGCAACTTTGTGTATTTGATCCGGGGGCAGATGAATGGAATTGGCAGATGAGTATTGCAACTTCCTTTATTCCTTGGATAGTTTCATGGCTAAACACATATGAATATTGGCTTATTACTGGAGAATGGCATTACGCCGAAAGGATACTTCGACCGAAAGAATAAAGGGAATAGTCATGACAGATAATACAATCAAGCCAACAAAAGAGTTTTTACTTGATCATGTGCTATATGAAATGCAAATGTACTTATACACGCTGATCAAAAAGAAGGAAATCCTTGATGCAGTACCTCGCGATCAGCTTTTGTATAATGCTATTTATAATGCCAATATTGTTGCTCTACGTAATCTTATGTCTTTCTTCGGCATTAGTGGTGAGAGAGGAAAAGATTTAATTCAATATGACAATTTTTCGTTTTCCGAAAAACCGGCTGGGCGTAAAAATCGGAGCAGTTATTATTCTCCCATCAGTAAGGCTATCAACCATATTACAACCGATCGGTTTAAGGGGTTCAATGGAAGCACTCTCGATAATGAAGTAATCAAAGATTGCGGGAAGTTGTTTCCTGAAATGCTGGCTTATATCTATTCTTTTATTCAACATCTGGAATCGGACAAGGCAATAGTTTACGCACATACAAGCGGAAAGAATCTCTTCACAATTGATATCACAAAGGAGCTGAAGGACGCCAGAGTGAAAGCAATGGTTGTATCAACAAAAAAACTCTTCTATCAAGTTGTGAACGGTTTAAGTGAAGAGGAGCGGGCGGACTTCATTCAATAAAAAAAGCATTGGGCAATTCTATTTTATTTCTGCTTCATTATCTTTTTGGAGAGAATAATGTTTCAAACTGGTGATTACGCTTTTGACACTACTTTAGGTGTCAGCGTTCAGATATTAGAGAGAATAGACTTATGGGACTATGTGTCCTATAAGGTTTTCAATCCTGCCTCTGAGCAAGTGTATAAGGTGGCGGAGGACCAGCTGAGCAGCGATGGGGGAGTTCTCTATGACGAGAATTACCTGCGGTTTGCTGCCATGCTGTCCAAAATCAAAAACGAAACTGCGGGCGGAATCCTTTCTTCACTCTCCAGCGGGATCATTCCTTTGCCGCATCAGATCCACGTCCTGAATCGTGTTCTGGAGACCAACCACATCCGCTACCTTTTGGCGGATGAGGTTGGCCTCGGAAAGACCATCGAAGCTGGGATGGTAGTCAAGGAGCTCAAAGCCCGCGGGCTGGTAAAGCGCACACTGGTTGTATGCCCAACAGGTCTTGTGACCCAGTGGGCAATGGAGATGCAGGAGAAGTTCCACGAGCGGTTCCAGGTGATCCTGCCATCGGATTATGACACTATAAAGAGGCTGACCGACAGTAATGATGTCTATGGCCAATACGACCAGGTTATCTCTCCGATGGACTCCATCAAGCCAATCGAAAAACACGCAGGATGGTCGGAAGAGAGGGTAGAACAGTACAACGAGGAGCGCATCTATTCCATTATCAACAGTGGTTGGGATCTTATCATTATCGATGAGGCGCACAGAGTGGCTGGATCGACAGGAGAAGTGGCACGCTATAAACTGGGGCTGCTGCTCTCTCAGGCAAGTCCATATTTGTTGATGCTCTCCGCAACGCCGCATAACGGAAAATCAGAACCGTTTCTGCGCCTGATCCGTCTCCTGGACGAAGACGCGTTCCCCAACGCCAGATCCGTAGTGAGATCGCAGGTAGCGCCCTATCTGATCCGGACGGAAAAGCGCGAAGCCATTGACAATAATGGGAATCGGCTGTTTAAAAACAGAATAACGCATCTGGAACTGCTGGCATGGGACGACAGACATACCATGCAGCGGAAGCTCTATGAAATGGTAAGCGCCTACGTGGCAAAGACCTATGACAAAGCCGCCCGAAACAGGAAGAAAAATATGTGTCTGATCTTCCTGTTGGTCATTATGCAGCGCATGAGCACCAGCAGCACAGCGGCAATTCGTGAGAGCCTGGAAAAACGTTTGCGCGTTCTTCAGAGTCAGAATACCCATCAGGGGACTCTCTCGGAAGAATACCTGGATGAACTGAATCTTGAGGATGGCGTTCAGGATGCTTTGGAAGCGCTTTCACTGGACACGCAGGAAGAGATTAATGAAGTGGAGCAGATGATTGCTGTTGCCAAACAGGCTCAGTTCCAGTATCCGGACGTCAAGATTGAGAAACTCACAGATCTTGTTGATGAGCTGCTTTCAGAGAACAGAGACCAGAAGATCATCATCTTCACCGAGTTTGTTGCAACCCAACGTTATTTGCAGGAGCTTCTCCGAAACCGCGGATATACAGTCACCATCCTGAATGGTCAGATGGGCATGGAAGAACGGGATGCCGCATTGTTGGAATTCCGAACCCAATCCAGTCTTTTTATCTCAACGGATGCCGGCGGGGAAGGACTGAACCTTCAGTTCGCCAATATCATTATCAATTACGACCTTCCATGGAACCCCATGAAGATCGAGCAGCGTTGCGGGCGTGTAGATCGTATCGGACAGGCCAGGGATGTCCACATCTATAATTTCATTGTAGGCGGAACAGTGGAGAATCGTGTCCGTGAAGTGCTGGAGGAAAAGCTTTCAGTCATCTTCAAGGAACTGGGCGTCGATAAGTATTCCGATGTGCTCGACAGCGAAGTCGCTGAGATGGACTTCACTGAAGTCTATATGCGATCCATCGCCAGCCCATACAAGGTAGACGAAAACCTGTATCCGGTTGAGGCCGAGATGAAGCAGCAGCTTCAGAACGCCAGGAAATACAAAGGCATGCTCCGCGAGGACAAAGATCTGTCAACGCTTGTCGGAAAAGAATCGGCCTTTGATATTGAGGATGCGCTTCGTATTGCCTTCGGATATTATGCCAAGTGGAAAGGGAAGAGCTTGCTTCTGACAGATCAGGTCAGTATCACCGACCCGGAAGTTGTGCAGATGCTCAAAACAGAGCTTTTGCAGGATCGAACAGGCAGCCTGCTCAGCGTGGCGATTCGGAACTTCCCGAATGAAGCCGGCTACTTCATGCTTTGGGAACTGATGCTGTCTGACGATCAAAATGATCGGAAGATCCTTCCAGTATTCATTAACGATCAGTTTATCCTGCGTCCCATGGCTGGGAAACGTTTGATGGATGTATTTCTGGACGGGAATTCTCAGCTCTCAACACATTATGTTCCGAATATCGAAACTGAGACATATGATCGATTGAAAGAAATGTCAGTCAACTTTGCATTTGATACCTTTGTGGAGATGAAGGATCAAAAGCTCCGGAAGAACCAGGAGAGTTATGATAAATACCGATATGCCCTACAGCTTCGAGAGGAGGCTGCCATGAAGATCGGTATAGAAAATATTCGCCAGTCAAGGATCAAAAAGCTGGAAAATGAAAAAACGATGCTGGAGGAGGCGTTTCGTGAAGGAAACAGAATCCTTCCGGAGTTTCGCTTGAACCTGCTGATACGGCTGGAGGCATGACAGATGTTTAGCAACTATGTCTATGAGCAGTCCGCTGCGGCCTATACAGACAGGATTATCCTGATCGATGCGGACCATCTGGAGCAGACGACAAACTACAGTGCCTGCTTCCAGGCTGAAGGCTTCAGGATGATTCGGTATACCGACGATCTCAGCTTTCGCATCAGCGAAGAGCGCGCATGGAAAAGCGATGAGGGAAAGCTTGCGATACTTGCCGATCCTGATCAGTATATTCCCTACGATATCCTGCAAAGAGGAAAAACTTATTATGTCACAAAGAAGATCCTGTTTCCGAGGCTGAATACAACGGTGATTGTCCGCGAGAAGCCGGTCGATTATGAGCTCTTAAGCATCGCGTACCAAAGCGATTTTGAAAAACACAACACAGCGAGGGCGACAGAGCAGTTCCTGAAAACACAGGTCTATGACAGAAAGAACGTAAAGCGATATATGGAGGAGAGTCTGAAGGGATTGCTAGAAACGGCAAAAAGGAGCACATCCTATGCAGAATGGTTCTCCATTGCGGAAAAGAAAGCGCAGCTGGACAGGATGGCCGTGGAATATGACCTCCCCGCAGACACCACGGAACTGAATACACTTTTCAGAGACTATATTCTCTCTGCATATGGGAAACTGTCTGCCTGCCTGGACAGCACAGGCCCAGTTCTGGTGAGCAGAGCAATGGAATACATGGCAGACCGCAGTCGGCGATTTGTTATTATTGTCATGGACGGCATGTCGGAGTTCGACTGGAACATTCTTTCGGAAAGCTTTAATGGGATCCGATATACCAAGACTTCCGCATTTGCGATGATCCCAACCGTTACATCCGTTTCCAGGCAATGCCTGCTTTCAGGCAAGCTCCCAGGCAAGCTTGCCAATCCGTGGAGTCAGAGCAAGGAAAAGCAGGAATTCACGGAGTGTGCACTGAGAATGGACTTCACTGATAAGCAGATCAGTTATCAGCGAGGTTATGACGCAGACTTTGGCAGCCTGATTCGATGCGGAGCTGTTATCATCAACGATATCGACGACATGGTGCACGGCCAGAAACAGGGGCGGATCGGAATGTTCAACGACGTTGGTGTGATGGCAAAGGAAGGAAAGCTGTCCCTGCTGGCAAGACGCCTCCTGAAAGCTGGCTTTGACGTGTTCATTACCGCGGATCACGGAAACACACTGCGGTGCGGATTGGGCCGACTGATGGGAACCGGCGTTGAGACCGAGACTAAGAGCCACTGCATGCTTGTGCTTAAAGGCTATGCCGATAAAAACGGTCTGAAGGAAAAACACGGACTGATTGAGTTTCCAAAGACCTATTTACCTAAAGAGTTCGATTATCTGATCTGTGATGTGGGCGATTCCTTTGATATCAAAGGAGAGAAAGTGATGACCCACGGCGGCATTTCGCTTGATGAGTGCGTTGTGCCGTTTATCAGGATCAAGGCGGAGGAAAACCATGGCTAAAATGGTGGGACTGAACCTTATTATCAAGCGGGAATGGATAGAGAAAACAATCTCTCTTCTGGATGAGGTTCTCTCTGACGCAGATTATAGAAAAGAACTGGATGATTATCTGGCTTATGAAATCGAAAGCCCGACCAACAGGCGGAAGGCAAGAGAGATTCTGATGCGTGTATGGGTTCGGAATGCTGAAGGCGCAGAAAAGCTTCAGCAGGAAGGACGCAGACTCATCAGAAAGCATCCAGATCAGGTAACAGCGATTAGCTGGTGCATGATTCCGCTCGCATATCCGATTTTTGCAGACTATGCAAGATTGATGGGGAAGATGCTCGGGTTTCAGGATACGGTGACTACTGGTCAGATCAAGCAGAAAATGTTCGATGAGATTGGAGAGCGTGGTTTGATTGATACAGCCACACCCAAAGTAATATATCTCATGAAAGAGCTGGACGCGGTAAAGACTGTTCAGACCGGAAAGCATGTGGCTCTGAAGTGTGCTGTCAGGAAAGAAGATGTTGCGGCATTCATGATTGCCATCGCAATGTATTTGGAGGGAAGCAGTTATTATTCCTTCACTTCACTCCCAGAGTTCCCGCTCTTGTTTCCGTTTGACTATCACATAAGCAAGGAATACCTGATGCAGGATGATCGATTTTCCTTAAACAACTTCGGCGGAGACTTGACAGTGTCGCTGAACAACTAGGCTGAGATTGGAGAAGGGAAGCTATGCGCAATCCGTTTACCACAATTCATGAAGATTCCATTTCTTATCGAGAACTGATTGACTATGGTTGGACATCGGAGCAGTACTTCCGTTATTGTGACTATTGTTCCTGGATTCGGGCAATTCTGATAGAGGATGGTCTGGGGCATAAAAAACAGGATGGTGAGATTCAGGAATGCGTAGATCAGCTTTTCCACTGGCTTGAAAGCTCTGCGGGGGTTTGGTTTCAGATCGGGTATGACATGATCTTTTCTCTGAGAGCACAGATACGGTATTTCTCGGAAGATGAGATGAAGCACCATGGGCTGCCAAATCTGTTCCGCTCAGAAGAGGACTTTCGATGTGTGCTGGAAGAGCATATCAGCCTGGCTCTGTCCGATACAGAACCGGCAACAATCGAAATTGGACCGATTTGTGAAACGAAAGAAAAGGCTGACCGCCTCTATGCTGAATTGCAGGAGGAAGTTGAGCGTATTCTGGATTCGCTTGAAATCCGGAGACTGGATTTCAGCAATCAGGAAGAGCTTTATTCCTGGGCTCGGAATACGGAGAAGAAATTAGAGGTAGTCAGAGAGCTGGAAGAGCGTATGCTCTCTTTGGACAGCCGCTTGGAGGAGCTTGAAAACGGGGCAGAGTTTGATCCAAAGGTCAATACACTCTATGTCTGTAAGGGTACTATCCGCTGTGAGCGACTGTCTCACCATATTATACCTGTAACAGCGGCTATTCCGGATATCAATGGCAAGATTCGGAAACTGAATGTGAATTATTGCCTTGACTGCAAGCTTTTCTTCATTTCTTACACAGAATACCTGCACTATATTGAAAAGTATGGCGCTTTGGTAGCCAGATTCGTTTTGGTGGAAAGCTGGGAGAATGGAGACTTTGCGTCTTCGCTGGCACAGGAATCTCCACTGAAGCTGTGCGGCTATTCTGCATCTCAGGAAGTCGGTTACTCGCAGGAGCAAAGGGAATACCTGTTGTCCAAGCTGATGGATAATGGCGTCATATCGAAGCCGGATATTATCCGTTATCTGTCCTGGTTTATCCGAGTCAACGGCGAACGCTTTGGCAACGAGATTGCCCGGGAAAAGTGGAAGAGTGATTTGAATTTCACGAGGAATTATGAGATCCAACGGCAGGATGAACACCCTATACACGATATCCGCAGATATCCGGGAGCAAACAAGGTTGGTGTGAAGTAAAATGAAGAACTTACCTTTCCAGTGTTCAAATCCAGGATGCAAAGCGCATCTTTATGTGTCTACGAATCAGGTAGGGAAACCGATTAAACTCGAATGTCCCCTCTGCCGTGCATCCCGCGTAGTGCGGATTACGAACAATGAAAACATGGCGGTGGAGAATACTAAGGGCCTTCCGAGGGATCCATATGTATCTGTCAGCCCATGGGATCCGGTTAAAGAAGCACAGCGAAAGGCACAGAAGCGAGCAGCGGAAGAAAAACAGAGAAAAGCAGACGTTTTTAAAAAGTCAATATTTGAACAGTCTGGGAATGTCCAAGTTAAAAAAGCCGCCTCAGCGCAGGAAATAGTCTATATGTGTGTGGCATCAGCTCAGATAGATGAGCTAAACCATAGCATTTCGCATTATCCCGAATTACTGCAGGGATGTCCGGCCAACATGGCTCCCATAGAATACGTGTTAGGTAATGCTTTCCCGGAAAACGCACGACAGAATTATATTGTCTCAAACTATATCTATCAGCGTGAAGATGAAGTTAAGCGATACAATATAGCGATTCGGACAGTTCTGCCCGCAAGATACAAAAATGTGCTTGGAACAAGACAAATCCGTGTTGAGGGGCATATTGGCCGCAACACCTTTTATGTTGGCCGTATTTCAGTGGTAGAGACTTCGCCGCTGACCTCAAATGAAAAGCAGATGCAGTTTGCTGTTCGCCATTCGGAACCAACAACCGCTGATCAGTTTATCTGGCAGATGATTGAACAGATCAAAAACTACTCCACAGAGATGTCCGGAGAGCTGAAAGAATGGAACGATTATCTGGTCTGGAAGCAGAAACTGATCGAAATGCGCATCAGCGGAATCAAGTACCTTGGATTTCGATTGGAAGAAGTTGAGGATGACTTTCCGGAGATCTCTTTTTTGGCTGTCGTCCCAAGCAAGGAGGAAAGACGAAAAGCAGAACGAATTCTGCGTGCAGGCGACCTGAAAGTTTACAGCAACAGTATCTCCAGAGATCGTTGGGAATTCATCTATGATATGAGCAATACCGGCCGTTATGATTACGGAACGGAGCTGGAGCTGGTTCGTTTTGATGAGATCAATCCGGTGATAGCCAGCGACTGGGAAGAATATCTCCAGTATTCAAGACAACCGGAAGAAGGCAAACAGAAACTGGGTATCCGACAAGCCATGCGTGCAATCCAAGAGCATCCTGCATATGAGGATCCCTGTTATTACAAGATCGTGTTTAAGCTCCCGGATGAGATTTATAATGCGTTGGAATATCATCAGAATGACTTGTACGACTATGAAGCTCAGGCAGAATACGTTGCAAGTGCTTTCCTTCCGGAACTCAACTTTGATGGTTATATTGCGACATCACGTGTCGGAGACTTTGCACTGAACAGACGTTTAAAATCAGGCCTTGATGATCTTCAGGCAGGAAAATCAGAGTCAGCTAATCTCGGAAAGTGGATTTTCGATATCAAAAAGGCGAACAATTTCACGCCAACAGACATAGACGTTCAGTGGAGCGAATGGGGCGAGCGACATTTGAATGAGCCTCAGAAGCAGATTATTAAAAAAATGATGCTGAGCCCCGATGTGTTTCTTTGCCAGGGGCCTCCAGGAACAGGAAAGACAACAGTCATCGCGGAAGCAGTCTATCAGTTTACAAAACAGGGGAAAAGGGTGCTGATAGCTTCTCAGACAAATCTGGCTGTCAACAACGCTCTTTCAAAGTTGATTACGCATCCGAGTATCCGTGCAGTCAGGCTCGGCAGTGCAAGCAAGATCGATGAATCCGTCGAGCATATCACGGAAGAAAACATACTCAAAACGTTTTATACCGGGGTAAGAGATCAAATCGTGCGGAAGTACATTGAGCCCTGGTCTGAAGCAGACAGAGAGCTGCATGTCATCGCCTTGGATGAGGAGTACCTGAAGGACATTTACAAAAGAATACAGGAGCAGTTCTCTGCGTGGGAAACTGCAAAAACAGAACTGGAGGCTACAGAGCAGGGGATTCAAAAAGAAATTGCCCGAGACAAGGACTCTGAACGAGAACTGACACAGGTTCGTATGGAGCATCTGCAGAATCGGGCGGCAGAGCTTAGCCATGGACAGTTTTCCGGCTCATTAAGTCTTGGGAAAGAACAGGCATCCTCACTGGCTCAGCTGATATGGCCCTGCTTGATTTCATTACGTACAGCCGGCTACTCTGTGATTCCGGAATACATGGACGAGAGCTTTGATTCCGACGACTACTCTTCCAGAGAATTGTGCAAAGTCATCGGGGACGCACTGAAGCTTTCAACCGGAATCAGAATCTCGGATATTCAGTTAGAAGATGCAATTGTCCGAAGAATTCGGGAGTTAAAGGCTGAAAAAGCGGAACTTGTCAACGGAGAGCTTGATGAAAAAGACATTATCAGGCTGAAAGAAGTAAACAACGAATTAAAAGAGCTGAATGTAGATCCCTGGGAGGGAATAGCTGCCTTTCTGCCGGAACAGTATAAGGCTGCCATGAATTCCGGGGCGCTCCCCGATAATCTTCGAGATGAAGTGCGGACTCAGATTGGAAATACTGCCACAGAGCTGATTGGTAAGTCAAAACGCTTTTTTGAGGAAGAAATCCAGCTCCTCAGTCAGAACATTCAGGAAGATGAAAACCGTCTTGCCACGCTCCGCATGAAGAAAAAAGAGCAGGAAGAACTTGTCGCAAGCCTTCATGACGAGCTGGAACAGACAAAGGAAGAGCTCGATGAACTTGCGAACACATACCAGTGTGAAGTCAAAGAAGGAGCTATCGAGCGGGCTATGGCCGCAAAGAAAGCCCAGATTGAAAAGTCGATCCCCGGCGACAGAAGCGACTTTGAAGAGTTCCTGAACGAATTTGTCGATTATATTGACGAACTCGACGGCGATTTTGCTCTGGAGAACGAGGTATATCTGAATTCCTACATCAATGCCTGCAATGTTGTAGGTGTATCCTGCACGGAAAACTCCCTTACACTCAGCCAGAAAGGGTTTAGTGCGTTTGATGTAGTCATAATTGATGAGGTAAGCAAGGCCACACCGCCGGAGATTCTTCTTCCTCTGCTTATGGCCAAGAAAGCGATTCTGGTAGGAGACCATCGACAACTGCCTCCGCTGTTTGGAGAACACCAGACATCGTATCAGGAATATGTAAATGAACTTGATGAAGACGACGAGGAAAGCCGCCAGCTTCTCAGCGCAGAAAACTACAAACGGTTCGAGTCGTTGGTTACGAATTCACTGTTCCGGAGACACTATGAGCAGGCAAACCCCAACATTAAAGGCGCTCTACTTGTGCAATATAGAATGCACCGCGACATCATGAATGTTATCAATATGTTCTATGATGGAAAGCTGCGAGCCGGATATTCGGAAGATGAGGAACAGTCCGTGAAAAGCCATGGGGTTACCATTCGCAGTCCAAAGAGTAACGCTGCTCTTGTCACGGCGGATCATCACGCATACTGGTTTGATTCTTCGTCATTTGCCGGGCGGGAAGTTTATGAGACAAGGAAAAAGGGCGGCACATCCATGTTCAACCGGCTGGAAGTCGCTATCATTACAGAGCTTGTACGCCAAATTAACTCATCCTATGCAGACAGAGAGAAACCGGCTGAAATCGGTATAATCAGCTTCTATATGGAGCAGGTCAATATGGTCCGTGAAGCTCTGCGGAAAATGAAATTGGAGCATGTGCGCTATGAGGTTAACACGGTAGACCGCTTCCAGGGAAAAGAAAAGCCGATTGTGATTGTAAGCCTGGTTCGGAATGTCAAAGTTGGACGCCGTTATGACGCGTCTTATGTTAAGGCATATGAACGAATTAATGTCGCATTTTCGCGTGCACAAAACCTGCTTGCCATCGTAGGTTCCAGTAACATGTATGAAGGGGAAGAGATCGTCATTAAAGACATGGAGACCGGAAAAGATCTCCCACCCAGAAGAGTGTATAAAGACATCATGGACAGACTGGCTTTACAGGGATGCTTTATCAGCGCTGACGATATCCTGGATCCTAATGCCGAAGAGGCAGTTTTTCCACGTGAGGTAAGGTGAGAAGATGATTGTTGCAGAAAAAAAGATCAGGGTACCGTTTAAAGAGTATGAGATCCTGATAAAAAGCAATGTCATGAGAAAACTGACAATCATGGAGTGGACACTGCTCCACGTTGTCAAGGATTATTCTGCTTTTCCACAATACCAGGACAAGGCTTTAAGCTTCTTTTTCGAAGAACTGCTTGGTATGACACGCAGTGAGCTGCTTATTCGTCCTTGCCTGAATGATATGATCGGAGCCGGACTGATAACAGTGGATAACTACTCGCCTTATGACATGGTCGGACGTATCCTTGTCAAATCTGTGAAGTTTACAGAGCTTGGTGCAGCGGCTGCCCAGCGTGGCTATGTTCCGGGTGATGTTCGCGAGACCGGGGAAAAGCTCTTCTACAATCTTCTGAAAGGGGAGTATACAGAGAGCCCTGGCTCTGAATATGGAAGCGGCTTAAGCAGCTATTCCTATGTCTACTGTGATGAGGCGGTTGCGGATGAATATCAGTTTGAACCTGATGCCGTCCGCAGAGGGATCAATCGCGGGAAGCTTTGGAATAGCAAATACCATGACAACAATGTGGAAGCGATAGAAGTCAGCGCAACGAAAGACAGCACAGCGTGGTATACTTCGAAACTCACTATTGATGTGGACCCGGAAGGGACAATAACTTCCAACTTCCCATATAATCGGTACACAGAGGATGCCGTTGTTCATATCCTTTCTGAGAAGCTTCCCTGGAGAGAAGAACCAGAAAGTATGCCGGTAGAATGGGACAGAGCGAAGCCTTTGCCGGAGCAGGTGTTCTGTGGGGATAAAATACTGAATGAGGTTATCCGTGCAGCAATCTCCGAAAAGACGATTTTGCTCCATAGTGCGCTCTGGGATGCTGTTTCGGACACGATTCAGGAACTGAGCGATCATACAATTGTTGTTTTTTCTTCACCCAGATTTTCCCTTAATATAGGGAAAAACACGATCATACGGGTGGCTCAGGGATTGCCTGACGATCAAGTACTCGTCCTGTACAGAAATGCAGCATTAGAAGAATACTCAATTCCTATGAGCTACCATGGGAAGAGCACGAAAGTGTGTTCAGCAGTCTATCGTGACGAGCCAAACCTGAACTTTGCTGATGCGGCGAAAGAATTGTTACACAGGGCGTCAGAGAAAGAACCGGATGTAGCGGTGGCTTTCTTGCTCCCGTTTATGGACAATGACATCGAACAGTTTGCTGCTGTCGTTTCGTACGCATTAAGACGGATGACATCTGCGCAGGATCAGATGAAGTATCTGACCAAGCTGATAAAATCGGCAGAGAAAAGCAAGGTTACGATTGGAGATCTGGGGGCTTTTAATGCTGATATTGCAGAGAAACTGCAGATTGATGTTATTCAACTTTCAAATGACCTTACAGGATTTGGTAAGCAGGTATATAAGAATCAGCGGCAGGCTTTTGAAAACCTGATCCTTTCCATCGCAGAGAAATGTAAGTTTGCAACGATCAACGACTATCTCCGTGTCCTGTCTACACTTGTGACATCTTTTGATAAGGTTGACACAAAAGAATTCGTGTTACGTGCTGATGATATTACGAAGATAAACATCACAGACCAAATGGTCGAATTATTCTATGAACAGGTCTGGGGAAAATCAGCAGTTCGTGTTCCGGAGATGCTGACAGTTGCGAAGCCTTACAACAGAATTCATCAGTTGCGGACATATATTGAAAAAGCAATAGGGTATCAGTGGAGTGAGCAAAACGAGCGAGACTACGTTCTTGAACAGCTGCTGAAATGCGATGATATGGGCAAAGTAATGGAAGCTGCGCATGGCCTTCAGGAAGCAGTAAAGAGTATTCCAGAGAAGTGTACGCCTGATATTGTTCGTAGCAATATAGAATCCTTAATGGATCTGATCAGCAGTTTTGGGATTCAGGAAAACGAAGGCAATACGACATATCTGGTGGATACTTGTGTGTTCATGCATACGCCAAGGATTCTGGACTATTTTAAAGCAGACGAGATCGTCCGCATCCCATTTACCGTTCTTCAGGAACTTGATTATCATAAGGATAACAATCCAGACCAAAACCTGAAGCGCACTGCGGCATTTGCCTGCAAACAGATTGAGGCTTATGTGAACAGTGAAGGTGGAAAGAATCTTAAGATTTTTCTGGAACCAGAGGACTATGCCAGCTTACTTCCAGGCAGCTTTGATTCTCGCAAGCACGATAACTTGATTCTTTCAGCCGCATTTCGCTATAAGGCGCTTCATCCCGTTGTTTTGACTGATGATACAAACTTCAGAAATATCTCAAGAAGTCAGGGAATCAAGGTCAAGGCGTGGAAAGCGTTTGTTGACGAGCGCGGAGGAGAAAGCATCCGGTCAACTGATTTGCCGATGAAAGACCTGGAGGAAATTGTGAGACCGGAAACAGCAATATTGGAAAAGACAGCAAAAGCAGAGAAACCGGAAGAGGAGAATCAGGATATGGCTGCCTATCTGGCACAGCCGATTGAAATTCTCAAGCTCCCGCCATATAACCTGTCCGGGAAAAATGTTAAGACATTGCAGTCCGCGGGTTTTGTTGTGCTTAACGATCTGTATATTACTACGACATCCGCAATCAATCAGAAGCTGAAATCGACATCAGCCCGGACAATGGCCAGACAGGCTCATGACCGGCTTGCAACCAGGGTTGACAATGAATTTGGTAAACAGACAAGCGAGTAAACCGCGCATGAAACTATAGCTTCAAATTGCGACAGTCTGGAAAGTGGAGACGGCCATGGAACCGAAATACTCTATTCTGCTCTGCAATCAAAATATTGCAGACTATGAAAACAAAATAGAGCACTGGCTCAAGGACGGTATCAAAGTAATCTGGTTTGGAACCGAACAGGATGTAACGATGCTGAAGAAGAAATTCCATGATTTTTCCAAAGCATTTCTTCTGCAGGCATACATACTCGACCATGACAGAGCGGGGATCGTTATAGATGGAGACGACAGCGAGCGGCTGATTGATACTCTGGAGGATCTTTGCCCGGTGTTTAACGCTGCCCAATACCGCGTTGAGCATTGCCAGCCGGAGAAGCATATCGTCGTGCAGGCATCCGCGGGGACGGGGAAGACCAAGGTCATGGTGGACCGTATCATGTTCCTGATGCACACTGTGCCGAATCTTAACATGGCTGAAATCTTCATGATCACGTTCACCAACGAGGCAGCGGATCAGATGAACAAGCGGCTTCAGGATACGCTGATCACCAGATACCACCTGACAAAGAAGGTTCAATATTTGCAGTGGCTGGAACAGCAGTCTCAGATGAACATCTCTACTATCCACAGCTTCGCCTATACGATGCTGAAGGTTTACGGGATAGGAGAGAGCTTCACTCAGGATCTGAAAATCCGGAGCTTCACCTATGAAAAGAAAGAACTGATCAAAAATATCATTGATTCCAAGACCAATGATGGAGAATCCGTATCAGCCCAGTTGGGTGTTTCCTTTTACACTGCCAACGACATTATAAAAAACTTCTGGGACGGAATTACCCGCATCGGTATTTCTCATCGTGACCTGGAGAACATGGACTGGGGAAGCCCGATTAATCGGGATTCCGAGGGGTTCCATCGGATCATGATTGATACCATCAAGCGCCTCGATGAAGAGTATTTTGATATCAAGCGTGAGAATGATGCCGTTTCGGTGGATGATATCATGCGAGACCTTCAGGAGATCCTGATGTGTGACAATCTTCCAATTCCGGACCTCTCCATGAAATACCTGTTTATTGACGAGTTCCAGGACTCTGATCTGTCCCAGATCAAGGTTGCGTGCATTCTTGTAAAGCTTCTGAATCCTGCACTCTTTGTGGTCGGTGATATCAAACAGAGCATCTACCGCTTCCGTGGAGCCACCGATCAGGCGTTCTTCGTCCTGGAACGAGATATGCAGGAAATGCAGATCCCACCGGCACAGACGTTCACACTGGTTAATAACTACCGCACAGCAGCCGGCGTCCTGAACAGCATGAGTCAGTATTTTCGTGCGTGGAGCGATATGGGGCAGCTGCAGTATGGAAAACCGGTTGTCCCGTTTAACAAGGACAGTGGGCGCTTCTGCATTATCCCCGGAGAGAAAAAGGACGAGTTTGAGGAACAGATTGCACGGATAATCAGCGAGGAACTTGACAGATTAATTTCCAACGTGGAAAGCCGTAACCAGGAGCCGACAGAAAAGAATCGCGTGGTGGTTCTGACCAGAACGAACAGCCAGCTGGACATGCTTGCGGGCATTTTGCGGAAACATAAGATACCGACATCCGTACGGAGAGACGGAAGCTTTTATGCCAGTGAGGCAGTACGGGACTTTTACCTGATGGTATCCTCTTTCCTGTTCTCCGATGAGCCCAAGCACATCTTCAATTATCTGCTGACACCCTATGCAGGCAGCGTTGAACCGATCGGAATCCATGAAATGGAACAGCTGCACGGAGATTACGATAATCTGGTTGCCTACCTGGATCACTATCTTGACCAGACCAGCTGGAAGCACTATCACAAGGAACTGCGGCTTCGCCCGGTCATGGCCGTCTTTAAGGATATGATCGACAACGGATTCATCATCGACTACTTTATTGCCAATTCCAAGACCAGAAAGCGAGCCAATGGATGGGAAGAGAACCGTTGTCTTGCGGCGACGCTGACTGAAGCAAGACAATATCAGGCTAATCTGGAAAAGCTGATGGAATTGCTTCAGCGAAACCTGGGAGGCGAAAAAGTCAGCCTGTACGACATCTATCAGTTCCTCAATCTGAATATTGCGACAAATCGAACTGAACAGGAGGCTGTCGTGCAGTCTGCCGATGACTATCGCTCGGTGCTGTGCATGACGGTGCATAAATCCAAGGGCCTGGAATTTGATACGATTATCCTGCCATATACCAACAGGACGTTTTCAACAAAGGAGCAGACAGAGATTCTTGTCGATCCGGTATCCTGCCAGGTTGGATGGTACTTCACAGACAGCAACAGGCGCGAGACGCGACAGAAGAAGTACAATGAAATGCAGAATGATCTCTATGACGAACTGAAGGAGAAGGACATTCAGGCTGAAATCCGTGAAGAATGTCGAATTCTCTATGTTGCGATGACGCGCGCCATTGACTCGCTGATCTGCATTGTACCGGAACCGCGGAATGACCGCACGTGGGCATTCCTGCTCTCAGCACTGTAAGGAGGTCAGAGATGGTCAGAGAAATCTATACCTATACCGATCTCACAAAGCTCCCGGAGAGCAGGCAATTTGCTGAGATAAAGCAGTATCCGATCATTACTGTTTCTTCTGACCTGGAGCATTGCCTCAAGGGACGGTATGAGTTTGACCGGTTCAATGGAATGTTCAGAACGGACGAGAAAGTCCATGTTGTTGACTTCCGTAAGCTGGTGAATCTGATTGACGAAGACTGGCGGACAGACCAGACCAAGTTTAATCAGATGGTCATTCTCTCCGAGTTTGTGCGCGGAAAGTTGGAGAAAGCCGGAGACGATCAGGCAGCCCGAAACTGGTATATCGGCTGTATGCGCAATCTGGGGCGGATGCTTTCTTCCATCAGACTGATGGAGGAATGCTGCGTACTGCCGGAGGACCTGGAACCGGCCAGAGACCGGAACATGGCGCTGCTGATTGATGCCTGGAGGCATTTGTATGAGCGGGATCCACTGATAGAACGGCATCGTTCCCGCATGAGAGCTATGTCCACAAAAAACGCATGGAAGACTGTTTTGGAATCGGCATTTCACATGACAGATGTTTCTGATGTGGATACGCTAGTTTTTCATGGCTTTTATTACATAACGCCCCACCAGGAATATGTGATGCAGAAGTTGGAGGAATCCGGGTTTCGGCTGATTTTCCTTATTCCCTACGATGAAAGGCATCCCTTCGTCCATGAAATATGGGACAGGACATATTCTGTACAAAACGGCTATCCGGCAAAATCCGCATGGCATTTGGAAAAGAATCAGGATGATAATCCGTGGGCAGAAATCTTTGAGGGGAAAGAAGTCCGCATTCCCAACAAAGTCCAAATCAGAGAATACGCGTCCATGATGGAATTTGTAGATGACGTGAAGCGTATTCGAGAGAAAGGGTACAATCTCTATTCGCATGACTTTCAGTCAGCAAACCGTATCCTGCAAGATTATTTCCCGGAGGAATATGGAGAGCGTAAAATCCTGTCCTATCCAATCGGGCAGTTTATCAACGATTTGAATCAGATGTGGGATGCCGATCGGCAGACAATTATGTTGGATGAAGACCTGCTGATCGAATGCTTCTCCTCCGGATGGCTTGCAAAAAACGGAGTTTCCGGGCGACAGTATTTGCAGGATCTGGTTTATATTCTTCCTTTCTTCACGGGGTGCAGGACACCAGAGGAATGGGAAAAACGCATCGGACTGTTGAAGCAGATCGAAGAGGATGTGCTTTCAGCCTTTCAGGTGGAAGAAGACATGGATCCGGCTATTGCCCGCTGGCAGGAAGCTACCGCCAATCCACTCACTTATATCAGCACGTTCTCTGTCCAATCAGTGAAGCTGGATGTTATTCTGCAGTTGATACAGCAACTTCTCCAAATGGCAAAGGATTTATTCCGGAATAATCAAACGGTGGAAATCCAGGAGCATGTGCGAAATCTGGATTATATTCTGAAGCAGAATGAAGTTTCGGAAGAGCTGTATACCGAGGAGCGGGAACTTGTTGCCGAAATCTTTGAAACTCTGACGAAGCCGAGTGATTTTTCCACGCGATGTTACCCCTCGGATATCTCGAAAGCACTGAGCATTTATATCAGCGGCAGGCTGTCAGACGGAGAGATTCAGACCAATCGGATCGGTATGGTCAACCCAATGTACTTTATGGATGCGGCATGCATCAAGAACAAGGGAAAGATCCACGTCTGCTTCTGTGATGTAGACAATATGCCGGGCAGAAATAAGGATTATATCTGGCCGCTTTCCGAAAGCGTTGTCAAAAAATGCTGGCAGCAGACAGAAAACTCTTTGCTTAAAAACCTGATGCATATCATGGAGGTGAGCAGCATTGCGAACCGCTACTTCATGTATGTTGCCCTTCGAAACAAGGATGTTCAGCTCTCCTGGGTGAATTGCATCAATGAAAAGCTCCTGGCGCCTTCCTCATATCTCAAACTGGTTGAGGAATCGGCCGGCGTTCTACGGCAACCAGCAAAGCGGAACGAAATCAGCTATTCCCAGGTAGCTGATTCTGCCTGGGCAAGCGATACCATAAAACCCTATCATTATGAAGAGATGCCTTCGTGCACGATCAAGGAAGCACGCATGGACTATGTTCTGTGCCCCATGCGATATATTTTGAGTTATGTGGTTGAGAAATATCCAACGTACCAGTCCGCATTTCAACAGAATTATGCGTTGAATGCGATTATCTCAGCTGTAGGCTACCTGCTGGATGAAGAAGGAAATACAACAAATGAGGTTTACCGAAACCTGATGACGCTGTTTCCCAATCTCCGCAGAATCGAGAAGCGTCAGGTTTATGACTATATCGGCAATGATCATGGTGAGCACGACATGGATTATGGCAACCGGACAAAGATCGGGAAATGGTATATGACCGATGAACGGCTGAAGATTCATTACCCGGGTCAGGTTTCGAGAAGGCAGGCCTATTCTCTCTATGGAAAACAAAGCACGCCGGACAAGAAAGACGGTATGAATCTGTTCAGCCAGATGGATACCACCGAGATGAAACGGGGGGCCGGAAGAGAAATCTGCGCATTCTGTCCGCATATTAACAATTGCAGAAATGCTCTTTTCCATGAAGATCAGGAGAGAATGTATGATTGATCAGGATTACTGGAAAAAGATCGCGTCCAAGTGGGCTACCGAAAGCGACGGGATCGAAATACCGGAAGTCGAAGCGCCGCCGGATGATTTCGGCCTGGATGATGAAGAGTTCGGGAGTATTACTGACGAACTGGATGATATTCTGGCGGATATCGAAATATAAGGCTGACAGGGGACGAATGATATGAGCGACACGTTTCATGATGCGTACGGACAGGAAATAGAGCTGACCAGTGAACAAACAGCCTGCCTGAAGTATACAGGAAACAGAACCCTGATGGTAAAGGGGTATGCCGGCGCGGGGAAAAGCATTGTTCTGATGGCGATTGCTGAAAAGTATAAACAGGCCTATGGAAAGAATGCTGCAAACAAGGTGGCGATTTTTACATTCCAGAATACGCTTGTCGCAACCACGAAAGAAATCCTGACAGGGAGCGACAGCGATAATGAGAGTATCGTCGTCAGCACGTTTAACAGCTACTGCCAGGATGCTTACCGTCAGATGGTGAATCAGAACATCGCCCCGAAGAGAAGATTCCCGGCAGATGGAAAATATGGCGAAGACCAAAGGCTCAAGAATGTCGAGGCAGCACTGAAGGAACACCAGGGAAAATACGGTAAGCATCGGTTCCATGACCTTGATCTGGCGTTCTGGAGAGATGAGTTCGACTGGATGAAGGATATGAATGTCTGGACAGACGATTTGGACTACTATCTGTCGATTCCCCGAACCGGACGCGGTGGCAAGGTGCGCATGAGGGCGGCTGAACGCGTCACAGCATATCAGATTTTTGTGACCTACTGTAATTATCTGGAGCGGACCGGCCAGGCAGACTGGACAGATCAGGCGCTGTTTCTTGTTCGGCACAGAGACCAGATCCCGGAAACGATGAAATATGAGCATGTTCTGATCGACGAGGCTCAGGATCTTTCTCTTGCCCAGATGACCGCTGTCCTCGGCGTCTATACCAAGGACATGACAGTTGCCATGGATATGAATCAGAGAATCCATGCGAAGTATTGGTCACCTAAGCTCCTCGGAATTGAGACGACAACAAAAAAGCTCACAAAATCCATGCGGACGACAAAGCAGATCGACAATCTCGCGGAGTCCATCCGGAAGCACAATGACGGACAGCTTGACGAAGATGATAAAAGCCTTCGGGCAATTCCTGAGAAGGACGGCCCGCTGCCCAAGCTGGTGCATCTTACAGACCAGGCGGCTGAAAAGAAATATGTGACAGAGCTGATTCAGTCTTACATCAGAGCGAATGATAAGATAACCATCGGAATCATCGGCACAAAAAAGGATCAACTGACAATGTTCAGCTCGTGGATGACGGATGCCGGGATTCAGCACGAGATCGTAACCAAGAAAACAACATTCTCCATGAAGAAGCCTGGAGTAAAAATCGTAACGGCGTATGGCGCCAAAGGCCTTGAGTTTAATGTGGTGATTATCCCGATGTTTGCCCAGGGATATTTCCCTTACAACAGAATAACGGACGATCAGGAAACGCTGGACAGCTTTATGGTACAGATGCGGAATCTTGTCTATGTTTCAATGACACGGGCGAAAGCGCAGCTTGTCATGACATACTGGGGAAACCGGGGCTCGCAGTTTATCGGTGAAATGGATCCATCTCTGTATGTTTTTGAAGGTGAACCAATACAGGGATCCTATGCGAAACCCATCGGAATTGTTCCGTCTGCCGGGAAGCCGGAGAATGACAATAAAGAGAAGGCAGACGAAGACAAAGGTTCAAACCCGGCTGCAGGCACAACCGCGGAAACAGGCAGCGGCTCCGGACCAGCCTCGAATCCGGTTGCAGCCCTAGTAAATAAAATCCTCGGCAAAACAGAAGAGAAACCGAATGCAAAGCAGGAGGATAATCTTCTGGGATATTTGAAAAACGCGGGTGTTGACGTAAACGACAAGCGTGAGAAAGGCGGCGCGCTGTGGATCAGTGGGAGCAAAGCCAAGCTGGATTCTGTTATGAAAGAAACACAAAAACGATTTGGCGCGTTCTGGCATTATAGTGAAAAAAGAAACGGCTATTTTACCAAGTGTACAAAGTAGGAAAGCGCTATGGGTTTTATCAAATACCACGGGTCAGAGGAAAGTCACTATGAAGACCTGCTGGAATACACAAGAATACAGGATGGAATAGAACGGCAGAAGAGGGATGAGCTTGAGAAACAGAAATGGTTTTCTGATTTCTCAGGAAACTCGAGATATGCCGTGTTGGATACTAATTCCATTCTGAAGCTTGCCGTGAAATCCTTTCGGGAGGCAGCGGACTGTTATCGGGAAATCGCCGGCGTCATTGGTTCTGACGGCAGCGACCATCTGCAACTGTGGCAGGATTTGTGGCTGGAATGCTCTGACAGATGCATCAGGGCGACGGACCTGCCGGAAGAAAAACGCCAGCAGCTTTTGCAGGTCATAACCGGTAAGCTGCTTCAGTTGAACGGAAAAACGGAGCCGCAACAGCATGTGCGGGAGATGCGCGAGAACCCAAGGTATATCCGATACATGGCACGGAGTTTTTCGATGGAGGATCGGAAAATTCCACAGTACTGGAAGTGGCTATGCAGATGGAAAAGCTCAAATCGACGGGAGATTGCAGCTCTGGCAGAAAAATACGCTCAGTACTGCCTGTTTCTCAGTTATTATCTCTATAAAAGCGTCCACCCGACTTCAGAAAAATGGATGTCTCTTGTAGAACAGAGTCGGAGAGGAATATCAGAGATAAAATCGATGCTTCAGGAGAACAGAATTCCAGAATCATCAGCTCAACCGGTGAACCCGCTTTACAGCAAAGGTTTTCTGCAGGAAACAACAGTGTATATCTGTATACTGCTGTTTCAGAGAAGAAAGAGAAGGAGTCAGAAAGAGGATTGGCGAATGATAGAAGATTTGTATGACTATCTGAATGAGATCGGCGACCCGGACGAATCAATTACTTCTATTCTTCCTGAGGAAATAAAAACTCAGATTCAGGCGGGAAGGCTTCCCGTATTTGAGAGCGCATCCGTCTCCGGACTTCAGCCGGATGAACAGGTTCACTACATCAACCATATGGTTCTGTATCAGGAAGAAACGGGAAATTGCGGTTCTTTTGCAAAGAAGAAGGGTAGTTTGATTATTACAGATAAACGAATTGCTTTTCGCTCAGCAAATGTCAGCGACATTCCTCTTTCCAAACTGGAACGTGTGATCCGCTATGATATGAAGCCGGTTATTGTAGAGTTTCAAAGCAGTGAGAAGTCTGTTTGCGTTGAAGTGCCTGATCCGTCAGAGATCTACGAAGTTCTTCGCATGATTGCATGCAAAGGCTCCGAGCAGACCTCATCTGACATCCGTGTTCCTATGAGCTATGAGGAGTTGGTGGAAAAAGCAGATTTAGATGCCTGCGTTTTCTCACTGGAGTGCCTGGAGACGTATCCGCTGCCGGAGGAACTGAAATCCAGAATATCACTTCTGGTAAAGAAACTGCATGGACTCAAACACGCGACAGAAGCTCATCCGGAACGCAGACAGGATATCAGCAGATTCTTGGAATACTATCTACCGGAAGCAGTTCGAATTGTGGCATCCTACAGCGATTACCAGCTTTCCGGACTGGATGATAAAACTCTGCAAAAGACATATACGATGATCTCAAACGCAATCGACACATTGGATTCTGCCGTAGAGCAGGAAATAATGAGCATCTATAGGATGGAATCCATGGAAACACGGGCAAAGGCAGATGCTTTACGGCAGATTCTGGAGCAAGACGGCTATTACAAAACTAACCAAATCTTAAAACATTGATTGGGAGGACAGAACATGGAAAGCGACAGAAAGAATTTCTTAACATTGGATCCTGACAAAGAGAACAATCCAGCTTTTGCTGACCCTGTCCCTGCAATGCAGGCAGTGGTACCAGCTGAAACAATGCCGACAGATGTAGCGGCCGGAGCCATCGACGAGAGCATGTTGAATCAGGAAGAGCGGGAAATGGTGAATCAGTTCGCCAGCGAGATCGACATTTCAAATGTTGATCAGATTGTAAAATACGGCTCTGCAGCCCAGCGGAATATTTCAGATTTCTCTGTCAGTGTTCTGCGAAAAGTGAAAACACTGGATCTTGGCGAAGTCGGTGATTCGCTGAAAGAGCTGACCGTTGCCTTGGATGCGACCGTAGAACCGGAAAAAAAGGGAATCATGGGTCTTTTCCAAAAGGGAAAGCGGGCTGTCGGATCCGTCATGGCAAACTACGCCAAAGCGGAAACCAATGTGGATAAAGTCGAGAAGGCGCTTCAGAAACATCAGGTTGTTCTGACGCAGGATATTTCCATGTATCAGCAAATGTATGAGCTGAACCTGGATTACTACAAGCAGCTCACCATGTATGTCATTGCTGGTAAAAAAGCATTGCTGGCTGCCAGAAGCGGAAAACTTGCAGAGCTTCGTGCGAGAGCAGAGAGAAGTGAGAAGCAGGAAGACCTCTTCGCCTATAAGGATTTCGAGGATCAGTGCGGCAGATTTGAGAAGAAGCTGTCAGATCTGGAAGTCACCCGCGTGATCTCCATGCAATCCGCGCCACAAATCCGTCTGCTTCAAAACAATGACAGGGAGATGCTGGATAAGATACAGGCTGCTATTTCCAATACGATCCCTCTTTGGAGAAACCAGTTGGTTATCTCATTGGGAATTGAGCACAGCAGACGGGCGATTGATGCGCAGCAGTACCTGTATGATAAGACCAATGAACTTCTCGTTAAAAACGCAGAATCCCTGCATGTCTCTGCGGCAGAAACGGCAAAAGCTGCAGAAAGGCCCATTGTGGATATTGACACATTGCGTCGTTGCAACAAGGAACTGATTGCGTCTATCAAGGATGTCGTCCGCATTCATGAGCAGGGAACGCTCCAGAGGCAGAAGGCGCAGGAAGAGATGGCGAGGATTGAGTCTGAACTGAAGCAGGCTATGCTGGAAGTTGCTTCCCGCTAAATCAGATCACTGTAAAGACAGGATGTGGCCATAACGAGTTACTATAAGCGCCTGAAAAGGAAAAACGACATAAAGCGGTTTTTCAGGGACAGAGAAAACCGCAGAGCTGTCACGCGCATTCTTTTGGTCAGCATTGTCGTTGTGATACTGGCGGTTGCCGCATCTCTGTTTTTTATCTATCGCAGCTCGGGCGGAAGCAGAGAACCCGACAGCAGAGTTCTTACAGTTGCGAAAGCACCTGAATCACAGGCTATCTGCATCACTTCGCCAGACAGCATTCCGGATTACTCTGGTAAGGATACCATTGAACTCAACGGGAATGTCCCCAACTTCACAGAGTATGATCTCGAAAACATCGAAGGCGAACTGTTTTCACCGCTGGATAGACTCGGAAGATGCGGGACCGCAATTGCCTTGCTTGACCGAAGTATGATGTCCGCAGAAGAAAGAGGCAATATTGGGATGATAAGACCCTCCGGCTGGCACACTGTGCGCTATGACGATCTTATCGAGGATAAGTACCTGTACAATCGCTGTCATCTGATTGCCTATGCAATGACGGGACAAAACAGTAATGAATTGAACTTGATTACCGGGACGCGATACCTAAACACATCTGGTATGCTGCCGTTTGAAATACAGGTGCTCCAGTATCTGGATGGCACGGACAATCATGTTCTATATCGGGTGACGCCATTCTTCAAAGGAAACGAGCTTGTTGCCAGAGGAGTAGAAATGGAAGCATGGTCTGTGGAGGATCACGGAAAAGGCGTTTGCTTCCACGTATTTGTTTATAATCAGCAACCCGGTGTTGTGATTGATTATTCGACCGGGGACAGCCATGCGGAATAACAGAATGATTTGTGAAGAGCAGGAAGCGAGGTGACATATGGAAAACGGAACAAAACTCAGATTGCTGTATTTATATCAGCATTTGGTAAAATCATCAGATCAGGAGCATCCGATCTCAACTTCTCAGCTAATGGAAGACCTCAAACAGCTTTACGGGATCGTTGTCAACCGCAACACAATGGCAAACGATTTGAACATGCTGAATCAGGCGGGATTGCGGATTGAGATAATCCATGACCGTCAGAACCTGTATTATTACGATGGACAGGTTTTCGACCTTGCAGAACTGAAAATACTGATTGACGCTGTTTCGTCGTCCAAGTTCATCACGGAGAAAAAGAGCAAGGATCTGATCGGAAAGCTTCTGTCTCTTACCAACGGAAATGGCGCAGAAAAACTGAGACGACATATCTACGTTGAGGAACGTGTGAAATCGGACAATGAAAAAGGGTACTATATTGTCGATGCCGTCAATGAGGCAATAGACAGCGGGCGGAAAATTACGTTTCAATACACAGAATACAACAACAGGAAAAGAAAGATTCTGAAACACGAGGGAGAGTATTATGTCGTAAGCCCATATGCGCTGATCTGGGATGGAGACTATTATTATGTTGTGGGATTCAGCGAAAGAAGGGGAATCATTCAGAATTTCCGGCTGGATCGAATCGCCAAAAGTCCATCGATCTTGGATGAACCGGCAAGACCGGCTCCGGACGACTTCAACTTGAAGAAATATTTTGAAAGTGTGTTTCGCATGTTTCCAGCGGATGAGCAGGTTTCTGTAGAATTGCTGTGTGAGAGCTTTATCATGAAGGCAATGGTTGATCAGTTCGGGATTAAAGTTCAGACAGAAGAAACAGACGACAACCATTTTAAAGCGACTGTCAGCGTTTGCCCATCGCCGACGTTCTATCGATGGGTCTTCGGATGGAATGGCGCGATGAAGATTTTGGGTCCGGCGAATGTTCTGGAAGAGTATCGGGGTATGTGTCGAAAAGGCCTGGAAGACTGAATCATAACATCAAACAGAGGCGGTGAAATAAAATGGGAATTCAATTTCCAGAGGGCTTTGTTCTTCCCGGTGAAGAACAGCCTGTAGGAAACGTTCTGCCTGATTTCCGGGAGGACGCAAGGGGAATTGTCTCACGAGTAGCCTATCTGATCGGCGTCCCAAAGAAAATTTTCGAGAAGCAGACAGAACCTCCGGAGATGGAGGTATACAGACAGCTGGAAACTAACAAGAATGCGCGCATCATCCGCAATCTGTGTATGCTCCGTACGGCAATAGAGCAGAATTATGACAAGCTCTATAAGCGCATGCGCTATGACCTGAAGAATCTTCATACACTGCCGGAGCTTATTCCGCAAGAATGCCTGAACCAACTGGAACTTGACGGTATTTCCATTGTCAAAGCTAACGCGCAGCCAAATCAGTATATCATCGATTTGAATAAGCTGATCAGTAACCGAATTAACAACTGTGAGAAGATTTTTCCGGTATGGCTGAAGTGGCCATATATCCGGGAACTGTTTTTGATGCCGGGTGGTACGACAGAAGAAGGCATTAAGGCGGCAGCGGCAGAATACTATGCCAACAAGAACGGATATCCCTATCAGGTGTACATGAATTGGCCGGTGGGAAACGACGGAAATATCCTCTACACCGACGCCAAGTTCACACGGCTGCTTTATGAGATCCACGAGGACTACTTCGCAGATACTCAAAAGGTCAAGGATGCCGGCCTAAAGACAAAGAACAGCATTTATGATTTTCTGGACCGCGCAGAAAAGGCAGCAATCGTTGTGGACTGTGAGAATTCAGACCCATATAAGCTATATGCGATGCTGAACAATCTGAATCAGGAAGCATTGTTGGACAAGATTTGCAAAATCATTCTTTACAACGATGTGCACACAGCTACAGCCTGGAAGATTCTTGATCAATTTACAGAGATCCCAATTGAGCACATCATGATCGAACGATTGGTTGAGGCCAAGTCTTTGGCGGATGTTATGCTTACGGCGGGAGCCTGTCGGGAGTATTATACCAACGGAACGTCTTCGTTCCTGCTGGCTTCCAGTGACTCTGATTTCTGGGGCCTGATCTCGTCCATGCCCGAACTTGACTTTCTGGTGCTTGTAGAGAGCCGTAAATTCGGAACTCACACAAAGACAGCACTGGAGAACGCTGGAATCACGTATTGCTATCTGGACGATTTCTGCACTGGCAACAGCAATGAGATACAGGTTGAAGCTGTTCTTACAGAAGTTCGAAAAGCACTGGATAAAGCTTGCGACTTCAATATTGACGAGATCATGAGAGTTGCTTACACGGCCACCCGCGTTGAGATGAGTCAGAACGAAAAGAAGCAACTCTATAACCGATACATCAAGCCAATGAAGCTCGTCATAGATCGAGACGGCGATGTTTCCATTCAGCTGGGCGAATAACCCGAGATTAAAACAGAGAAGTCGAATAGATCAATTCTCCTAAAGATTACTGTTCGCTTGCTGAGGAAGACAATGAAATGTGTGAATTACAATGAAAAAGATACCGACTTTATTTGAAAGACAATTTGAAAACCATACTGTAGTTTCAATATCTCCGGAATTATCTGATCCATCACTGGATTGGGTGCTGGATGGAGAAGGCATCGCGACTGTGAAGATCGACGGAGCTTGCTGCGCATTCATAGACGGATTGTTCTATAAACGCTATGACGCGAAGAAAAACAAGAAGGGAATTGTCAAGTGTCCGCCAGAAGGGGCTATTCCATGTGATGAGCCGGATCCGGTTACGGGACACTGGCCACATTGGGAACCTGTTAGATCTGATGATCCAGGGGCAAAATGGTATCTGGCTGCCTATGAAAACTCGGTTGCTGCCGGAACCGAGATCAAGGATGGGACATTTGAAGCTATAGGCCCTCATTTTCGAGACAACCCCTATCATCTTGACAAGGACCTCTTAGTTCGGCATGGAACGGAAATCATCAGCTTAGAAAGATCATTTGATGGAATCAGAAAGTATCTGGAAACGCATCCTATTGAAGGAATCGTCTTCTGGAAAGACGGGATCCCGCAATGTAAGATAAAAAGGAAGGATTTTGGCTTCAAATGGCCGGAATAGAGAGGACATTTTATGGCGTTGTTTAATGATCAGGAATACCTGAAGTTGGAGACAATGATCAAAAGTAAAGCGGCACAGCAAGATCAGGAAGCCATCGAAGACCTAGCTTTTTTGAAAACAGCGATGCTTGCCTTTTGCGAATACGCGTATAAAGTCAACGAAGAACAGATTGAGACAAGGACGGCGAAAGGAATTCTGACCGGAGCAGAGCTGCGCGAAGTGGTAGAACACTTCGACGGAACCAGACATACTGCGCATGAACGCGCTATAGCACAGACAAAGGCTCTCAACCGTATGGCGAAAGCTTATGCCTGCGAGAAAATCTATCTCGGAGATGAATCTGTCCGATTTGAGATCGGATCATTCTGCGGGGAAGTAGCAGACTGGGTTTTCAAAAACAGAACATGATAGCATTGGGATAGAGCGTTAATCCTGTGCCCTATTTCTATCAAAGAAAAAACAACAATGAAAAATCCATGTTCCAGATTACTTGGGCATGGATTTTTTGTATTACCCTCTAAAATTGACAAAAAGAAAAAACAAACTTATAATTTTTGCGATGAGCGCTTGTCATCAACAATTGCTGAAGAAGGAGATAGGGTAGAAATGTTAGCACATGCTTTGGCCGCTGGGGCAGCAGGACTGACGGAGAGCCAGTGGCAGATTGCCGAAGGCCTGGGATGGAAGGAGGAACTGGGGCTTAGCCCATTTCTGGAACTGATTCAGTATCTCGATGAGCTTTTCAGTCGAATTACCACGAAGGATCCGGTTTCAGTCCAGATCCCTGAAGTGCCGACCACAACGGAAACAGGAAAACCGTTCTACGCCATGATCAACCAC
>Ga0310690_10001390_pt1 | contig 42936 bp, 68 predicted proteins | sample AusTroGonzalo_MG_2_FD_207661 | JGI IMG/M metagenome (GOLD analysis project Ga0310690, IMG submission 207661) | Bovine rumen microbial communities from tropical cattle in Woodstock, Queensland, Australia - Gonzalo_04 (v2) (version 2) | ecosystem: Host-associated > Mammals > Digestive system >... | reverse complement strand
AATATATATCACCATAAATTGTGGTGAGTACGCAATTATAGTCAAGATGCGTTCCAATAAAGATTGAGCCACAGGAAAGCGAGGGATGAATGTATAGCATAGTGCTGACAGATGGAAAGATTATAAATGTCAATGCAACCGAAGTGGAATGGTGTGAAAAATCCCGAATGATAAAGTTATTCAATGATAGACGGATAGTTGCAAGAATCAATATGGATAGTGTGGTGGGTTGGATAGACGCAGATTACAGGGTTGAGCCACAGGAAAGGAGCGAGGAATGAATAAACAATTAGGAGAATTAACAATAAAAAAGAGTGCTGATTATTATGACAAAGTTGTGAAAACACTTGAAGATGCGGGGTTTGTAATTGTTCTCTCAATGGAAACAACATCAGATCGTTATTATATCGTGGCAGAAAGTGAGGAACAAGCATGAACCTCGATAGCATGTACTACAAGGTTACACAAGAATATCTCCACCTCAACGGAGAGAAAAGAAAGTTGAGGCAGGAGCGGAATGAAATCAATGCAAAGCTGGAAGTGATAGAGGGGATCTTAATCGACCTGGACGATATTCTATGCAAGCATGGGGATCATGTGTACGAGCATTTTGAGGAAAGCGAGGAACAGGCATGACCACACATGAAGATATCATACGAGAGAGAGAAGCCATAGAACGCGAGGAACGCAAGTGGGCAATGCGAGACTACTGTGATCGGTGCGAGTACCACAACGAGAGTTGCCCGTACTATGACGAGGATGATAAGTCATGGGATGAGCAGAAGTGTTTCATGGAGAATGAGTATGTATGGGAGGGATGGGCATGACATATGCAATTATAGCGGTAACTATATGGATTCAGTTAATATATATAACTTGGGAATTGAAGCGTATTTCCGATGCGTTAGAGAAGCTTGCAGAAAGTGAGGAACAGGCATGACAGAAGATTGTTCTAACTGCGTTTATCTTATGCGGCTATATGTCCCACCGATAAACACCTATAAGGATGTCCCCAAAGACGCTTATGTGTGCGGATTGTTCGCCAGCGAGGGAGAAGTCCTGTATAAGTCTATAAATCATGGGATGTGTGAATGCTTTACAAGCAAGGAGGAGAAATGAGAAAAGAGACATTACAGGAACTGTCAGCGATGGTCAAAGAGATCTGGAGAGCGATAGCGTCGATTGAGGCTGCGCTTATCGTCATAGCGGATGATCTGGATGATGAGGCAGAGGAGGTCAAGGAATGACGCTTGATAATTTATTCCTGGAGCTCAAAACAAAACCGGATCAAGATTATATTGTGTCTCTTAAATACAAGTATGATTTTGAGACTGACTACTGCACACAGAACGAAGTGCTAAGCGTTGAGGACAATGGCACATACTTTGAATGGCTACACGACTGGAACGAAGGACAGACGGATGTCGAAGTGATCGGATATATAGCGGTAAATGATGTTGATACAAGGGAGGTCAAGGAATGAAAGTATTCTTTTTGCCTTACTGTGCAGCTATGTGGAGATCCCTTGCCCCATTATGGCAGGAACACAAGGACGCCGGAGATGATGTCTCAGTCCTTCCGATCCCATACTATGGCAGAGACAGGAGCGGAGCGCTTGCGACCTATCACTGGGATATTTGCAGGTATCCGGTTCCGGTCAGGCAGGGAGTCTGCATTTCTGAGGAGCATCCGGATATCATTTACTTCCACAATCCCTATGATGGGGATAATACAATCACAAGCGTAGAGCCGACTATGTACTCAGGAGAGCTCAAAAAGGCTACGGATGAGTTAATCTATGCCCCATACTATACAGAGGGCATGGGAGGCGATCTGGAAAGCGCTGTGAGGGCACCTGGGGTAGATAATGCGGACAAGATCATCACATGGTCGGAGGATCAGCAAAAAGCATATCAATACTGGCATCCGGACAAGGAGGTTGTCCTGAAGAAGAGACCTTCTCTTCAGCCTGCAGAGGTTCCAGCGGAGTGGGAGAGAAGGATCCAGGGACGCAGGGTTATATTCTTCGGGACTTCCCTGTCGTCTCTCATGCGGAACCCGAAAGAGGAGATCAAGAAAATTGATCAGGTCATCAGGACGACTGAAGACTGTCTCTTATGGAGACCGCATCCGTTATTTGTCGATACGATCAACGCTCTTTTCCCGCAGTTCGGAAATCAGTACATGAAATGCCTGCAGAGATTCGCACAAACGGACGGGATTTTTGATGATTCATGGGATCTGGAACGCGCTGCAGTGATTGCGGATGAGTACCTGGGGGATCCGTCAAGCGTTGTCAAACTGTTTTGGGATCAGGGAAAGCCGGTGAGGTTGATATGATTATACAGATTCACGCATGTAAGAAGAGAGAGACGTATATCCGGACAATCCTTATACCGGAGCTTAAAAGGCAAGGATTTAAGCATATAAACGTCTATATGGATCACGGAAAAGGGAACCTGCAGGCGTATATTGACTCATACAGGGAATTGCCCGATTCTGGGGACGTGTGGCACCTGGAGGATGATGTCTTCCCGGACAAGCGGTTTTATAACTGGGCGTTGGGGTTGTCATGCTTCCCGAAAGTGATCATAGCAGGATTCGGAGCCGGTCAATACTACGGGTTGCGCAATTTTGGCTATTGCGTGGAATCTTCGGAGCTCTTCCTGTCTTTTCCATGCATCCGGATCCCTTGCGAGGTCATCAAGGATTTTTTGCGCTGGTATGATGAGAGCGGCTGCAGGGATCCCAAAGCCAAAACCGGCAAGGAAATAGATTCCCTGTTTAGGGATTTCTTGATAATTCATGGTATCACGGGGTTCAATTTCAAGCCTTGTATCGTGGAGCATGTTGACGACCTGATAGGGGGGTCTATCGTCAATCCGGACAGGATCCCGTTAAAAGCTGCCATCTTTGAAGGGGATCTGTCCCCTCTGGAGAGCTTGAGATGATGCGCCGGCGGTATCCGTCACGAAATAGTAAATACTATGTGGATCCGCCTCTGTATGACCTGGCTGTGGGATACGTCCGCATGCATCCGGTATGGTCTCGGGAGCTTGCAGGGGATCCGGATGATGACCGGAAGGAGCTTCTGCAGAAAAGGGTTGAAATCATTGAAAATGCGGCATGTTTGACCGTTTCGGAAGTCATGAGACCTTATGTGATGCGGTATGTGAGAGGAGAGGCGTCTATAGATGACCTGATAGCTCAGGGCATGCCATGCGGAAGGGATTATCTTATCAAGCTAAAACAGCAGTTTCTGCAGGAGATCGCCAAAAAGATAAAGTGATTGCTCCTTGCCTAGTGTCTATGATATCATGTGTTTGGTGGCGCGGTTCCCTCGGGAAAGGGGGCTGCCTATGGAGATAAGCGATGTCCTGCAGTTGCTAATCCTAATGGTTGCGGTTGCAGCGTTGGCGTACAAAATAGGCAGAAAATAACCGCCCAAAGATTTTGCCGATCCGGGGCGGTTAATTTCTGCTTTTGATTGACTAAATTCGAGGGCGACTTGCGCCACCTTCTTGGTTAAAGTGTATCACATATGGCACACTTTGCAACTATTTTTTGGCTATGTCTGCTCTGATCAGGTCTTTTATGTATCCCTGCTTGTTTTCAACGCTGTCCAGCTTCTGCAGGATGTCCGCGTCTGTCTTGTCATTTAGCTTGATAAAGACTCTTGTCGTGTTTGCTGCATCATACTTTGCTGATGCTCTCTTGTGTGCTTCGCTTGATGCCATCTCTTTTCCCTCCTGTCCCATATAGGGGCGTATTGTGTCGGTACGCCCCTATTTTCCCACGGATCCGGAACCTCGTCAAGCGTTTACCTTGTGACTGATATAACCCTGTACTTGTCTTCGTTCTCATGCAGGATCCGGACGACTCTGTGCCAGTCCTCGTAGGTTTCGGCGGTATATGAGAGTCTCCTGCATCCGTATGGCTCGTTATAAAGCCAGTCATACACGACTGTAATTGGTTTTCGCATTTTCTTTCCGTTCATGGTCTGCCTCCTCTCAATCAATCCATCCGGTGTATCTGGTCTGCAGGATCCGGTCGTCTCTTACGTCTCGCGGGGTGCCGTTGTCGTCCATCACTGCCGCGCAAACATCGTCAACCTGCCAGTCTTCCGCGCCTGTGAATTGATACTCCATACCGGCAAAGGTTCTTACGGTCACGGTGTCGCCCTCTATCGCGGTCACATAAAACGTCTCGGGGTATGTGGTTCCTGCGGCTCTCGTGGTTACGGTCGCCGCGGTTAAGGTTGCGGCTGCGGTCAAGATGATAATAGCAAGTGTCTTTTTCATGGTGTCGTCCTTTCTGCCCTCGTAACCTCCGGGGCGGGTTGTTTGCTTACTTCGTGATCAGGTCGTACAATTTCGCCTTTAGGATGATAATCTCGTTCTTTGCCTTCTCAAGTTCCCTGTCAGCTTCGTCTCGCTCTCTCAGGGTGTCAAGTTCCATCTCTTTTACGGACTTTAGCGACTCCATTAGCTCCGCGGCTCTCGCTTCCTGTTTTTCCGCCTTTTCCTTCCATGCGTCCCGACTGTCTGTCATGGCGTCCAGCTTTGCCCGTGTTTCCTGTTCGGACTTCTCCAGGTTCCGGATCCTTTCGGAAGGGCTGAGCATCCAGTCGTTCCCGATATTGTCTTCCGCTGCCTGCAGGACTTCCGCGTCAATCGCTGCCCCAACGTAGCTATCCGCGCCTAACGTCTCCAGGATCTTTTTGATCTGCTCCAGTGCCTTTCTTTCCTGCTCCTTTGTCGTCATGTCTTGCCTCCTCTCTCGCCGGGATCCGGTCTACTTGTTTAACCTGCTGTTGTACTCGCTCTCGCTGATTTCCTGGACTTCTTTGACTGTCTCGGAAAGTCCCCACATCCTGCAGTACTTCCGCGCGTCCTTCATCATTGCCGCCTTGCTTGCCTGTTTGCCGATTGTCTCGGAATAGTCCGAAAAAGTGATCCTGTAGTACTTCATGTTGTGCCTCCTCTCGTTGCTTGTTTCCGGTAGTCCCCGCGCCGGATGTCGCTTCCGGTTGTCGTTCGCCGCGTGGGGATCCCTGCCTTTTGCCGGGCAGGGGCGGCTGTCTTGTTATGCCAGGCAAAACCGGCGGTATGTGTTCGTCTTCGTGAATCGTGCTACCACGTCCGGCAGTGCCTTCTTGAGTGCCGTGGTATCGACTCTCGTGCTCGTGACCTCGTTGTATGTTACCTTGAAGTCGTCGCCGGTGATTTCATAGTTTCCGGTCTCGTTCATCTCTGCCTTGATGAGATCCTCGGCGGCGTCGATCTCTGCCTGCAGTTCCTGCATCATGCGCTTGTACTCGCGGAGGTTCTTTACGGTCTCTCTAATCTCGTTTGCTGTCATTGTCTTGTCCTTTCTCCGCCGGGATCCGCCGGCGGTCGGTGTCTTTGGTTGTGTGCCGTCGTAACCTCCGCGGCGGGTTGTCTTGTTTAGTGCTCATAAAATGCGATTGTCTCGCCCTTCTTCAGTTCCCAGCACCCGCAACCTCTGCAGGCGCACTCGCTGCAGTTGCCGCCGCACACCTTCCAGTTGTCTTTGGGTTCCTGTCCCTTCAGGATGACCGCCGCCGTCGGCAGGTTGTGGGGGTTGTCAATCTTTGCGCCGGTGAAGGGGAGCGAGAAAATCAAGTGCAGGTTTGCCGGCTTTTTGTGGTTCTGCAGGTACTCGTTCACGTCTTCGTAGTTCTTCGTGAAGCAAAGGAACTGCGTTCCCTTGAGCTCTCGTGCTGTCCTGACCATCCTGTCCAGGTAGTCCGCGTCCACAATGTCGCCGGAAACGTGGAACCGGAAGAACCTTGTTACCATTGCCGCCGCCTTGACCTGCAGGAAGTAGCTGTCGCGGTCGCTCTTAAGGATAGCGAGGTTGCGGTCATAGGCTGCCTTTACAGAAGGGCGGAGCCGGCAAAGTTTCGCGGCGTAGCACTTGTGCGCGCAGGTCTCGCAGTGCTTGCAGGTTACGATCGGCGGAAGAGATACGGACGGAATCGCGCCCATTTTCTGGTTGCCGGTGCTGATTGATACCTTGTTTTCGTTCGCTGTCTTTTTCATTGTGTCTCGCTCCTTTTGTCCAGTGGCTCCGCTTGACTCATCTTCCTGACTATTGCCGTCGCTCTCGCTGCTATTCGCTCACAGGTATATGGTTTTCAAGTTTTCGTTCCCTTTTCGGGGGAACCGGAGCCGGTTGTTTGTGTGCGCTTCAGTGCGCCCTGACAATTTGCATGTTATCGCAATCAGTGCGCACTGTCAAGCGGGCAAAAATGAATCAGTGCGCAACGACACGCGCAAAATGCAGTAGTGGCGCGGCTTGACGGGCACAAAAAATTTTTTTCAAAAAGTTATTGACGAGGACTTGAAAAAGCCGGGAAGCGCGGAAAACAGGCGACTCGCCGCGACTCGCTGCGCGCTAAAGCCAGTAAAATCAAGGCTTCACGCGGTATCGCCCAGGGCGAAAAAGACACGCGCGACACGCGTCAAAACCGCATGGTTGCGCGCTTCTCCGCGACTCGCACAAAAAAACCAGGGGCGCGCGGTTCATGCGCTAAAGCCGCGCAGGACAAGTGTTTCACGCGCAAAAAGTGACGACTTAGTGCCGCGCAAATTGTTAGATAATATCGTTGGATCATTAGAAAATCCGCGCTTTGACTCTCTTTTCACGCGTCCCACGGGCGACAAATTGCCGTTCGTGGGACATCCCTGCAGAAAAGGGACGCGGAAAGCAGGAGGGGGGAACAATGAGCAATTATCACAGAAGCGCCGCAAGGAATAGAGAAAAAAGTCTCGCCCCTGCAGTGCCACTGCAAAAAGATAGCGGCGTTTTGATGAGCAAAGCGACCGAAAGACGCGCCGACCTTGGAAGCAAATCAACGAATGCAGAGGACGGAGCCGCCGGCGGTATGGGGATCAGGCGCGACATGCAGATGATAAAGAACAACGCGGCGAGAGCGCGCGCCGGTTATGCTACCACTTATGATAGCAACGCAAAGATGAAAAGCGACTTGAGAGCCGCAAAGAACCAGAAGAACCAGGCGAAGACGAGATCAGGAAGAAGCAAGTAATTTTTCCCATATATTGGAAGAGATGAGCGAAAAGCAGACCGGAAAACAGAAGAGCAGAAAGCAGAAGGCGCCGAGGGTACTCCTTGACGTTTCTTCATATCCGCATGATGAAAAAGGGCATGCAATCGTACCAGATGCTTTTATGGATGAGAACTATAGAAACCTTCCGAACGGAACCAGGAACGAAAGCGGCACGGCAAGAGTGCAGAACGGCGGAAAGCTAAACATATTCGGAGGAGATCCGGAAGCAGATAAGCTTATACATAGAGCAGGAGCAGACGCAAGCAACGCAGCGCAGGCACAGCGCAAGAGCTTTTCTGAAATGCTAGACATAGGATTACGCAAGAAAACGGAATCAGGGCTTACATACTTAGAAGCGATCACCGTTAGCATGATGCAGAAAGCAGCAGCAGGAGATACAAAGGCAGCACAGTTTGTCCGCGATACAATCGGAGAAATGCCGGTATCGAAGCAGGAAATCAAGGCGGATGTAATGACAGATGCGGACAGGGCATTGATTGAAAAACTAGCCGGAAAGATGAACGAAAGAAAGTAAATAAACGAAATATCGATAACATGGTATCGAAAAACACGGGGTTTATACACGAAATACCGATAAGAAATAGGGGTTAAAATACCGGCAAAGCTAGATATATCAAGGGTTAGAGGGTAATTTGACAAAGAAATATAAAACTGCGTAAATGTCATGTTTCACGCAATTACAGAAAAGGAAGCAGGAAACCGGACAATCTGCAGGGAATAGGAAGAGCATCAACGGGAACCGGATCACCTGCAGAGGGGCGCACACATATACAGAGACACCGCACACAATGCCGCGGATTTTTCCACCGGATCCCACGCGCACACCTGCAGAGGAGACGCACCCCACACCCACCCCACCCCCACCACCCGGCGCGCGGATGGGAACCCGCAGAAGGTACTACAGATCCGCCCCACAAAATTTTTTTAATTTTCAAAACCCGAGGTCACATGTCCGTCCAAGAGCTACGAGAGAAAGAGATCGCATACTGCAGAGAGCACCTGGTGTACTTCGTAGAGAATTACGGGCATATCGAAGATAGAAACAAGGCAGAGATCATCCAGCCGTTTGCACTTTGGAAAGAGCAGAGAGACGCCTTAGAGGACATCAGAGACCATAAGAGGACGATCATCTTAAAGGCTAGACAGCTGGGGATATCGTGGTTGGTCTTACATTATGCGGTGCATATGTTGGTGACCATGCAGGGGAGACTCATAATCGGACTCAGTAAGAGCGAGACCGAGGCTATGGAGCTCATCCGAAGGACTGCGGTGATCTTGAGGAATATGCCCGAACTGATTGCCGAGAAGGGTAACATCCCAGAAGGATGGCAGGGCGCATGGTTTGAGAACACAGCTCTGATATTAAAGGTTCATCATCCGGGGGCACCGGAGAGCACATTCCAGTGTTTTGCATCAAGTGAGAACGCGGCGAGATCCTTTACAGCCGATTTACTGATATTTGACGAGTGGGCATTCCAGCAGTTTGACAGATCAATATGGCAGGCAGCGTATCCGGTCATTAACCGAGCGAACAGTGGACAGGTAATCGGGGTATCAACTATCAAGAGGGGATCTCTGTTTGAGGAACTGTTTACCACGGAGAATAACTTCTACAAGATCTTCATCCCGTGGAGTGCAGACCCTTCCAGAGACGAGAAGTGGTATTCAGAGACCAAGAAAGAGATGGGTGACCTCATGCAGGCGGAATATCCTGCGAGCATTGAGGAGGCTTTAACAGTCCCTGGCGGAGCATTCTTCCCCGAGGTGACTGATGACTCGATTTTGAACGAATACCCGCTGAAGCAGAACACGGTTGACTACTTCGTTATGGACTATGGACTGGACATGTTAGCCGGGTATTTTGTGAAGAGAGACGCATTTGGCAATGCCCAGATCGATAGAGAGATCTATGAGAGCAATTTAACGGTCGGGGAAGCCGCACAACTGATTAAAGACCTGGCTCAGGACTATAAATGTGTGCAGTATTTGGCTCCTCCGGACTTGTGGAATAGAAGTCCTCAGACGGGCAAGAGCATAGCGCTTTTGTTCAACGAATACGGAGTGAATTTAACCAAGGTCAATAACGATATCGCCGCAGGGTGTCTGGCAACCAAAGAATATTTAGCTCATACCACTGGCGGACAGTCTAAATTGACCATACGGACGATAAACGGAAGACCGGTTGCGCCGAATCTTCTAAGGTGCTTGAAGAAAATCCAGCACGATGAGAGAAAACCGAACATATATGCCAAGCAACCGCACGAATTAACCCATTCAGTAGACGCCTTAAGGTACTTTTGTATCTTCTGGACGCTGGGAGCGGAGAACCATAAGAACGAGAAGCATATTGTGTGGCGAGAAGACATGTTTGAAGACTACGAGAATGCTTCTGAAGAGGACAAGCAGATCCTTATCAGCATGTGGGGTAAACCGAATTGGGCATCTTTCGGAGAATAAAAAGGGCGATGAATAAAGCGAGCGAGAATAAGACATTAAAGAAGTGGCAGGCGAGGTTAGAAGAAGCGAAGAACCGGTATGCCTCTGATCGAAATCGCATGAAAGAGTACGAAGGGTACTATAATGGTGACCGTTCTGTGCGTCCTAACCCTAATTCACGTCAGCCTGTCACGAAATCGTCCGCAAATGTACGAAATATCATCTATGAATTGATCGAATCCCAGATCGATACGTCTATCCCCATGCCTAAAGTACAAGCGATTCACTCTCAGGACGCCGAACTGGCGAAGAAAATCGAGCACATGCTTGAAAACAAGGTCAGATCCTTGGGTCTTGTGAGGTTAAATGACCTCATGGAGAGGGTAACGACCATCCAGGGTGGGGATTATTTCTACGTTCAGTGGGATAAAAACGCAGGTTTACATAGCGAGATCGGTGATTTGAAGATTTCGGAGGTACATCCTAGGAAATTAGTCCCTCAGCCGGGCGTAACCGAGATCGGAGACATGGATTACTTCTTCATTCAGGAATCCATGACCAAAAACGCAGTTAAGAGAGCGTATGACGTGGATGTAACCGATGCTGAGAACGATCAACCGGAGATTTATAACGGGATTGATGGTGCAAATAACAACAAAGACATCGTAACAGTGAATACTGCTATTTATAGAAACGAAAATGGCGGTGTTGGGTGCTATATCTGGTGCGATACCTTTGAACTTCTGGATATCGAGGACTATCAGGCAAGGCAGTTAGATAGGTGCGTAAAAGACGGTTCTGTCATGCAGAATGGCGTGTGCCCGGTCTGCGGAGGTAAGAAGTCAAAGAAACTTCCGGAAGACTATGAAGAACTGGTAGAGGGCATCGAGGTTGACTTTGATCTTGGCGGTAAGAGAAGAATCGACCCCTATGAGACCGAGGTTGAGAGAGACGAGGATGGAAACCCTGTTCCTCTGATGGACGAAGCCGGGAATCCTATCTTAGACTCTCATGGCATGATGCAGCCTAAGATAAAGAAGGTTCAGAAGAAGATCCCTTACTATAAACCGAATAAATATCCCATTGTTTTAAGAAGAAACATCTCTAAGACGGATGAGCTTTTAGGCGGATCCGATACCGAGGTTCTGATAGATCAGCAGGATACCATCAAGAAGCTGGGGGATAAGATCAACGAGAAACTGCTTAAAGGTGGTTCCTATGTGACCCTTCCCGAGGGCAAGAAGGTTGAGACGAATGATAAGGAATTAAAGATCATCCGTGTGGCGAACGCTGCAGAGTCTCAGCTTGTGAACGTGATAAACGTCCAGCCGAATGTCCAGAATGACCTCACTTATCTGGAGCAGAACTATAACTGGGCAAAGTCTACATCGGGTATCACGGACTCCTTCCAGGGTAAATATGACGCATCCGCGACCTCCGGTACCGCGAAACAGTATTCCATCAATCAGGCTGCAGGGCGTCTGGAGTCTAAGAGGACTCTTAAGAATGACGCATGGGCGCAGTTATATGAATTGATGTTCAAGTTCTGGCTTGCATACGCTGATCAGGACACTGAGATCACTTCCGTAGACTCCGCCGGCGAGACCCAGTACGACTCCATGAATAGGAAAGAGTTCCTAAGAATGGATGCCAGTGGAGAGTTTTACTGGGACGATGAGTTCATTTTCACCACAGATCCTACCTCAACGATGATGCAGAACAGAGAGCTCTTATGGAATCAGGCAGATATGAAACTGCAGTCCGGTGCTTTCGGTAATCTTGGTGATCTGGAGACTGCAAGGACGTATTGGATGCTACAAAGAGCTAACGGATACCCGAATGCGTCTGTGATTTTGAGCCTGGTTGAGAGTCGTATTGAAGAGCAGAAGCAACAGAAAGCCATGATGGAACAACAGGATCAGGGAATGGAGATCCCAGTAGGAGGAATGCCTAATGCTTTGCCCGGTATGTAACGTGGATATGAGGATCACAAGCAATAAGACAGTTAGAAGGAAGGATGGCACCTATGCAAATAGGCTGAGACTGTCCTGCATCACTCCTACTTGTGAGAACTATATGAAGGTCGTAAAGACCGAGTACATCCCTCTTGATGTCGTGGATGACGAGGAGGAAGAATCCCCATAGTGGGGTTTCAATATAAATCGCAGGAATAGCGCAAAAATCCGAGGAGGAACACATGTTAGAAATGGATCTACAGTTTTTTGCAGAAGAAGGCAGCGTAACACCGGAAGCCGCTGCACCGGAAACCAGCGAAGCAGAAGGAACCGAAGAGGTTTCCACAGGCGAAGAAGAATCTGCACCCGCCCCGCAGACTGCCGAGCAGAACCATGTTTTTGCAGAAATCAGGAGAAGAGCGGAGGCTGACGCTCAGAAGAAGTATGAGGCGAGGTTAGCCGCAATCGACCGAGAGTATGCACAGCGTTTCAAGGGTTATACGAACCCTGAGACGGGAGCACCGATCCAGTCCGCGGCTGACTATGTGGAAGCTATGGCGGCACAGGAGAGGGCACAGGCGAGAAGCCAGATGCAGGAAGCCGGTATTGATCCGGAGATGCTTGACAGGGCAATCGCCAATTCACCTGCCGTAAGACGTGCTGAGGAGATTGAAAGACAGAATCAGCGGTTCCAGGCACAGAGCATGATCGATGAGGACATGCGAGCGATCATTGATTTCGACCCTACGATCGGGAGTGCGCAGGATGTCATGGCACAGGAAAACTTCCAAGATGTCGTGATGTATTGCCAGCAGCACCCGGGCACGAGGCTCTCTGATGCCTATAAGCTGGTCAACTTCGATCGGATCTCAGAGGCGAGATTACAGGCAGGGAAACAGGCGGCGATCAATCAGGCAAAGGGCAAGTCCCACCTGCAGACAACGACCGTAACAAGTGACAGCGATAAGAGCGAAGACATTCCTGCGGATCAGGTCGCTAAGTGGGAACAGTGGTTCCCCGACAAGACCCCGAAGGAGCGCAGAGCTCTCTACAACAAAGCTATTAAAGGAGGCTAATTATGGCAGTAACAGTAAGAGACAATACTAAGAATGGAGATATGTGGAATGAGTGGGCGACCCTGCTTGACGGTGTGATCTATGACTCCGATGCCCAGCAGAACAAGTATGACGATCTCGTGAAGAGCCTTGCCAACGTCAGCAAGTCTGACCGTTGGGGCGAGAAGTCTACGACCATCGGCGGTCTGGGTGACTATGATGTCAAGGACGAGGGTTCGGACGCTTCCGAGGACACCTTCGTAGAAGGTTATGCGAAGTTCATCCAGCACCTGTCCTTCGCAAAGTCCTTCCTCATCTCCGAGGAAATGAGAGACGACAATCAGCTTGAAGAGGCAAAGAGCAAGGCGATCAACCTTGTCCAGTCCTATAAGAGGACTCGTGCGAAGTTCCTGTCTCAGATGCTCACGACTTCGGTGGGATCCACCACGACCATGACGTTCGGCGGCAAGAGCGGCATCGACATCTCCGGTGCGGACGAGCTGGCTCTGTTCTCCTCTCAGCATCCGCTGGCAAACAGCTATTCTTCGGGCACGACCCACAACACGCAGTCCAACCTGTTCTCCAATGCTCTGGGCACGAACACCACGATGCTGAACAGACTGGCGAACATCATGCGTAACTTCAAGGACGATCGCGGTGAGGTTCTTGGCTTCACGGCTGACACGATCATCATCCCGGGCAACCAGCCTGCACTTGAGGATACCGTGAAGAAGATCATCGGATCTGACGGTGAGGTCGGCACGAACTACAACGACATCAACACCCAGAGGGGTCAGTGGAAGCTCATCGTTGACTATCTGTGGACTCCTACGGTTTCTGGCACGGATCCTGCTCCGTACATCCTTATGTCTTCCGAGGCGAACAAGGAACTCCTTGCGACTCGCTTCTATGACAGAAAGGGTCTGGATGTCGTGAACCAGGTCAAGCCTGAGTCCCGTAACCTGATCTACAACGGATTCGCTCGTTTCAGCGCCGGCTTCACGAACTGGCGGCACGTCATCATGGGCGGCTCCACCAACGCAAGCGCAACCACGCTTAGCTGACATTCTCGCGGCGGGGGGAGGACAATCCCTCCCTCCGCCATATTCGGAGGTAATCATGGTAAAGATAGGTGACATCATCGATGGCAAGAGAGTGACGAAGGTATTCTGGCTGTGCGGTGGTCTTGCATACCAGAGTGAGCCTGTCAAGGATGTGCTTGTTGAGGACAAGAAGAGCGTTCTTGTAGACGAGCCGGTTGAAGAGCCTGCACCCAAGAGAAGAACGAGGAAAAAGTAATGGCATATACATGGAACGATATCAAGCTGGCAACACTTCAGAAGATGTTTTCGTCCAACGGGACGACTATCCAGGTTGACTCCAGCACTAAAGAATATATCGAATCCATGCCGCAGGCTGCGAACGAAGGACTGCAGCTTCTTGCGACTGCAGGGAAGTTTATCCTAAAGAGTCAGCAGATCGTTGTTCGCAACACGAAGAACCTTCTTACAGGCGCGTTTGAGAAATACTATGTGACAGATGAACCGAAGGTGTTCAATGTCCAGGGCGCGAAATCATACTACTTCACAGTCATGGGGGCAGGGATCCATTGTACGGTGACAGTGGGAGATAGTGATCCCATTGTCATTGAGACGCCTGTCCCTGAGGGCGAGGAGGATCCTCACACCATTGAATCAAATACCGGTTTCGCAGTATTCAAGGGTAACATTACGAACCCGGATAAAGAGATGGTGACTCTGTCCTTCTCAAGCGATTATCCCTTTGAGGTCAGGAATGTTGCCATGTATGAGCACAATTATCCGGAGGATAATGATGTTCCTGCCTATGAAGAATATCTGAGGTTTTACCTTCCCGATGTTATGGAGAGCTTCTATCAGCTTTCCGAGAATGATATTTACTTTGAGTCCGACACAGGGAAGGGAAGCTATATCGCTGCGGATGACTACTATCAGGAAGCCGATAAGACGCTTGTGATTCCGAGGTCTGAGACAGGGATCTATACAGTCTATTACAAGGCATATCCTGAGCAGATCACTCAGCAGACCGCCGATGACTATGTCTTAGAACTGGATCCGGAAGTGGCGGCGATCCTTCCTCTGTACATGGCATCTCAGTTATACAAGGATGATGACAATGCTATTGCGACTGTCTATAGAAATGAGTTTGAGGTTGCGTTTGACAGGCTTTCACAGAAGGCGAAGATCCAGAGGAAAGAAGAGTTTACCTCTGAGAGTGGGTGGTGTTAATGGCGGCAACATCCTTTAAGGTTCCTGCTAGTCCGAGAATAAGCATATATAAAAATGAGAGTTTCCTTGGGTGCGACTTTACCTCAGACGCATCCACGGTTGACGATACGAAAAGCCCTAACTGCGTAAACATGATCCGATCAGTGCCGGGCAAGGTACGCAAGAGGATGGGTTATAGGAAGGTCGCTGCCTATAACGGGCAGTGCATCTATGGTGTGCATCATCTGTCTACGACTGATATCTGGTTGGTGCATGCCGGCACAAAGATCTATAACCTCTCTGCTCCGATGGGCGGAGACTGGGTAGAGCATAGCAACAATGAAATCGTGGACTATGACACGAATAACATTGTTTTCCTTGATGGGGATCCCGAGAATACTCTTCTGTACACGGGGATGGCAGAGCATAGGAGCATTTCCTTTGAGATTGGCTTAAAGCTGGTCATCCTTGACGGTACATACATGCATATCTATGACGGAAGCACGTTTGCAAAGGCGAGCGCTAATGCATATATCCCCACATTGTTCATTTCCGAGGAGCCTCAGGGAGGAAGTACAGAGGATATCTTTGAAGCGAGAAACCTCATCCAGCCTGCATGGAAAGAGTCTTACTATGTGAGCGCCGCTCAGGCAAGCACGAAGGATTTTCAGTTATCCTTTGGCGGTCTGGATGCTACGGCTGTTAAGGCGTGGGTCATGGATGGGAACGGTGAGATGCAGCCTAAAACAGAGGGTACGCATTTCACTGTTAATAGAGAGACCGGCAAGGTTACGTTCGTGACTGCGCCTGGTGCGTCTCCTATATCCGGTGCTGACAATGTAATTATACAGGCATATAAGACTGTACCCGGTTATGCGGATAGAATCAATCACTGCACTATAGGAGCACTGTTCGGAGTCAATGGTGCATCGGACAGACTGTTCGTATCGGGGAACCCCGACAAGGGTTATGACGATGATGGGAACCTGTACACGAATATCAATAGAGACTGGTATTCCGGACAGTATGACCCGACATATTACGCCGATACGAGCTATTCACAGTTGGGGTCGGACGCATCCGCAATCATGGGATATTCGATTATTAACAACTATCTGGCGACCCACAAAGACTATAACGAGCTTTCGCAGTCCGTTCTTATAAGAGAAGGCGATCTGGTTGATGGGAAACCTTCCTTCAAGCTGATCAATGCTCTGCAGGGCGCTGGGGCATATTCCAAATACTGCTTCGCATATCTGGAAGAGGAGCCTCTGTTCCTTACGAAGTTAGGGGTGTATGCGATCACTGCACAGGATATCACCGGTGAGAAGTATGCACAGAACAGAAGCTATTACCTGGATGGGAAACTTCTGGAAGAGGAGAACCTTGAGAACGCTTTCGCATACACATATAGAGACTATTACCTCCTGTCTCTTAATAATCATGTGTACGTTCTGGATGGTCTTCAGCCTATTCGGACGGATAAGAGTAAGCCGTATGCCACGAGACAGTACGTTGGCTTTTACTGGGACGACATCCCCGCGGCATGCTTCTTTGAGATGAACGGGAACCTCTGTTTTGGAACCACGGATGGATATATCTGTAAGTTCTATACGAACAGGAAAGAGCTTGAGTCTTACAGCGACTTCTGCATCGTGGATGGAGAAGAGTCCAAAAAAGAGATCCCGTGTGTGTGGGAGACTGCGGACATCTGTGAGAGCCTGTTTTATAAGAACAAGAAGTACAGATATATCGCCATCAAGAGCATGCCTGAGCTTTCCTCTTCAGTTCAGATTTGGGCGCAGAGGCATGGTATCTGGGAGATGCTCAAAGAGGACGAAGGGACTCTGCGATACTTCGACTTCAGGCTGATTGACTTCACGCGTTTTTCGTTCAATGTTGACCAGACCGCAAAGGTTATTTCCACGAAGGCAAGACTGAGGAAGTTAGATCATGTGCGGTTTAGGTTTATCAATGAGAAGTTAGAGCAACCGTTTTCTATCAACGACTTTGCCGTGGAATACACACAGAACGGCAACCATAAGGGGTGACATATGTTTGATAAGATCAGCGAAACCACTATAGAGACTGGCGGTGTGTTTCCTTTACCGGACTCTCCGCAGTTACAGCCTGCAGCGTTAAAGGCGAAGTTCGATGAGCTTGGGAAGACCGCATGCGAGGCATTCAATCATTTTGTTGATCAGATCTCATCTGCTCAGACAGGTGCTCTGAATGTCGCGGCGGTTGCACCTACAGGAATTTCTGCAAGCAACAACACTCAGGCAATCTTGACTGCTCTTGGCGCCATAGCAGTAGCCTGTGACGATGAGAGACACAGTCATCTGAATAAGACCACGCTTGATACGATCACATCTGAGACGTGGGGGCAGGTAGGGAATCTGTTGACTTTGATGTCCGCAGTACAGAGCATTGGCGCGAATTCCATGACGCCCACATCCACCACAGAGCTTCCGTCTTCTAAGGCGGTTGCGGCATACCTTACATCACAGATAAGCACGATTAAGGGTGAAGTATATCCGGTTGGCGCAGTGGTCTGGACAGATGGAACGGCACCGGCAACTGTGTATGGGTTTGGCACATGGGCGCAGATCGAGACCGACCTGGAAGGTCTGGCGGCGTGGAAGCGTACAGCATAAGGAGGGATTATGGCTTCTAAGATTAAGATAAGTGAACTTCCTGCTTTAACCGGAACCGTCGCGGATAGCTATAATATCCCAATCGATGACGGAAGCACGACCTATAAGGTAAGCGTTGCTCACTTTGAGGAAGCGGCGGCAGGTACGGCGAGTCAGTATGCGGCGGCGGCTGCGGCGAGTGCGGAAGCGGCGGCTGGGTCTGCAGGAGAAGCGGCAACCACGGCGACAACGATCGAGACTGATATCACCACTGCGACCAGGCTTGTGAACGATGCAAGAGGTTATGCGAGCTCTGCGGCGGACTCTGTGACCGCGGCACAGGCGGCATCCGGGGCGGCGACCACGAAAGCAAACGAAGCATCCAACTCTGCTAATGCGGCTGCAGGATCCGCAGGCGAGGCGGCTGCATCTGCAACGACTGCATCGAACTATGTAACCAATGCGCAGGCAGAAGCGAATAGGGCGAAGTCCTGGGCGGACTATCCGAATGCGACAGGATCCTCCGGTGATGCGACACATAACGCGCATTACTGGGCAGATGTCGCTCAGGCTATTGCCGGCGGCGGCGTGACATCCTTCAACGGCAGAGGCGGTGTTGTCGTTCCTGAGGCAGGCGACTATAGCGCAGGGATGATCTCTTATGACAACACGGATAGCGGTCTGACTGCTACCGATGCACAGGCTGCTATCGATGAGGTGAATACCGATTTAGGCAACCTGAACACCGAGGTTGGTCAGATAGAGACAGATTTATCTGACAAACTTGATATCGCGGACTATGCCGTGACGGGTGCGATAAACTTTCTGGCTATCTTACACGATACGACAACAAGTTACTCCGTTACTTATACAGTAAATAGAAATGCAAATACGGTTACTGTAAACGGTACGCCTAGCGGATTACCCGCAGGACAGAATTATTCGTTATTTAAGACAATAGACAGATTTAGCGATGGGTGGAAAGTCAAGGCAGGTAGATATTTCTTTTCTGGCTGTCCTAGTGGTGGCGCGGATAATGCAAAGTATAAACTGGCACTGGAATGCACACGCAATAATGCTATTGTATCTTTAGGAACTGATACAGGGAATGGAGTATGGGTAGACGTACAAGATGGTGACGTACTACAATCGGTTATTTATATTTTCAATGGTTATACGGCAAACAATCTTGTATTTATGCCGATGCTTGCACTTAATGCAAATATGCCGAATGTCCCCTATGCCATGACTAATAGGGAATTAACGGAGAAGAAAGAATACAATGCTACATTTACTACAAGCGAAGCGAATGTTCAAACATTTGTTCAGTTCAAGGCAATCAGAAAAGGTTATATTGTCAATCTGCAAGGTTATATTAAGTTTACTGCAACATTCAACGCGGGTTCAAATATAGACGGATCGTTTTCAAATATTCCGCAACCATTATTTCCCTGCACATCCGCGACCTTTAGCGGGACAAGTGTGTTTGGTGCGAACCTATCAACTGATAAAACAATGCGTCTACGTTTGCCTGTGCAACAAGTAAACGGAAATTCTGTGTTTCTGAATTTCACATATTTTACAGAGGACTTATTATAAAAGGAGGAACAAAATGAATTACAAGTATTACATCATCCAGAGTAGCAACGGCAACGTGAGTATCAAGTCAGAGTGGGACGATCTTAACAAAGCGATCGTGGCGTACCATCAGTTATGTGCAACACTTTGGAACGCGCAGGACGTTATCGAGGGGTATGCCGAGATTGTTTACTCCGCAGACCTCAACGTGGTCGGCGGCTACAAGGAATATATCTCACATCCGCAGACCGAAGCGGCAGAGTAAGGAGCATACGGCGCGATATGTGAAAAAATCACAAGTAAATAGCGCAGAGAGGTATGTTAAGTAAATAGCGCGATACCGAACCACGAGGGGGAGCATCATGGAAACAATAACTGTCAACGACTTGGTACGGCTTGCGGTCATTATCGCCGGTCTATGGGGGTTTTTCAAAGTGGTCAATGAAATAGTGAAGGCTGCCAACGATCGGCACGATCGCGAACAGAAATGGGATGATACCGCCGACACACTCCGCAAGGAACGAAATGCGGATGTGTGCCGGTATGATGCCCAGCTTGCCGACATCCGAAGGAGCCAGGAAGACATCCGCACAGAGTTTGACGCAAAGGTGCAGGAGATCAAATCGGAGCAGTTAATCATCGTTGAATGCCTCCGGGCGGTTCTGGATGGTCTGCATCAACAGGGATGCAATGGTAAGGTAAGCGAAGCTATCAACCTGCTTGACGGGCACATCGTTGAAAAGGCGTACAAATCATGAAGAAGCTAAACGGTCTGGATTATTACATCATTTACTGCATTGTGGCATGTGTCGTATATGCCATTGCGGAGATGGTGGTTTCCTCTATCACAGGTATCACGCACGATGCTCTGACTGTCGCATGGTACGCTTTTCATGGGGGAGAAGTGTTCTGTGCTTGCATGGTTAAGCGCATGAAGCTGAAGGTGCAGAAAGATGACTTTAGTTAAGGTTATTGCATTCTGTGGGTTAGTTTACATAATCGCGGCTGTTGTATACCTGCTTTTCATCTGGAGGTGGAAATGAACGACATCACATTTATGATCCTGAAGATTGTCATATCTGTATGCGCAGCACTGATCACGGCATATGTGATCCCTTACCTGCGGACACTGAAGAATGATCGGAGGTATGCGGCTGTGATTGACATGGTTGCGCTTGCGGTGAGAGCGGCAGAACAGACCATCCGGGAGAGCGGTATGGGAGCAGTGAAAAAGGAGCAGGTCATCGCCCTGGTTCAGGACTGGATGCGAGAGCAGGGATATGACATGTCTTATGACCAGCTTTCATCTCTGATCGAAGCATGTGTCTATCAGATGAAGAAGGAGAGCAAATGAAAACATCAGCGGCGACTCTGAATAAGATAGCAGAATTTGAAGGGATCCGATTAAAAGCCTACAGGTGTCCTGCAGGTGTGCTGACCATTGGCGTGGGGCATACCGGGGCAGACGTCAAGGAAGGCATGGAAATCACCAGAGAACAGGCGATGGAGCTCTTCAGACAGGACATCGCCAAGTTTGAGAAGTATGTAACCGCCACAGGGCTTGAACTGACACAGAATCAGTTTGATGCCCTTGTGAGCTTTGCGTATAACTGCGGAGCCGGTAACTTACAGAAGCTTGTCAAAGGCAGGAACTATCAGCAGATTGGGAATGCGATGCTCCTGTATGACAAGGCAAAAGGCAGGGTGCTTCCGGGACTGACAAGGAGAAGGCAGTGGGAAAAGGCACTGTTCCTGTCCGATAGACCGCAGTTAAAGTCCATCCCCACAGTGGCACAGGAAGTAATCGATGGCAAGTGGGGGAATGGCATTGACAGAAAGAACAGACTGCATGCGGCAGGCTATGACTATGCCACAGTGCAGAAGGAAGTGAACCGCATGTTGCGGGGCAAATAAAGGAGGACGAAGATGGCAACAACTTATCATGTTGGAAACAAATCATGGGATCAGGACAGGCTCAACAACAATATGTCTGGCACAGACGCGAATGCTATCTACTATGCAACGCATGGTGGATCTATGGGCGGATCTGCTAACACGAAGGCAAGCAACCCGGGCAGCTATGTGTCAACATCATCTGGCAGTGGTTCCAAGGGAAGTGGCGGTGGTAGCGGCTCCGGTGGCAGCGGAGGCTCCGGTGGCGGCAATTTCGGTGGCGGCGGTGGCGGAAGCTACTATGATGCGACCGCGGTATGGCAGGCATATCTTGACAGTCTGCGCGCACAGGCTCAGGAAGCCTATGATCGGAACATGGAGAGGATCTCTGAAGCATTTGCGAGCTCCAGGGACTCGCTGAACTCAAACTATAACTCCACAAGAGGGCAGCTTGAGAGCTCTGCGGACAAGTCCCGTGGCGAGATCAATGACGACTCTGAGCAGTCTATGAGACAGGCATACATCAATAACATGCTTTCCCGTAGAGACCTACAGCAGAACATGACCGCACAGGGCATGAGCGGCGGAGCATCCGAGTCCACGATGGCAAGTCTGGAGAATAACTACGGCAATGCCCGTAACCAGATCGACACCCAGAGGAATAAGTCCCTGAAGGATCTTGAGCAGACCTTCAGCAATAACCTTGCGCAGGCTCTTCAGCAGTACAACTCTCAGATGTCCGCTCTGAATCAGTGGAGAGCACAGCAGGAGATCAATGCTGAGTATGCCCTGACAAACTTCATGCAGGGTTATGCTCAGAACTTCTCTTCGCTTGCACCGAGCAATGACGCATACCTTGCGGCACTTTCGGCTCTGGCGAACAATCAGTCCGGTTTCTCCTTCACCGGAACCGAGGCGAACAACCCTTATTACGGAGCGAACGCACAGCAGGCGAACACGGTGAATAATTCTAATTTTGCTGAATACCTTGCTGCACAGGGACTTAGCGGCGGAAATGTGACCCGTGATGCTCTGTATAACCAGTATGCAAAGGGACAGCTTGCCAGAGAGGATCTGATAGCACTGATCAATCGTCTGGGTCTGTAAACGTAACTTTTTCCGGGCGGGTCGTATGGCTCGCCCATGAGGTACGATGATGAACTATTCGGCGCGTAAAGAAGGCAACTATGACTGGCAGAGAGTATCCGCACTCCTGAAGGAACGGGAGAAGGCACAGAAACAGGCATATAAAATTCAGGCAAAGACACAGCGGTCACAGCGTACTACAAGACAGGCGCAGACCGCTGATGCCATTATGGCTGACTATGACAGGTGGCTTAAGGTGCAGGAAGCACAGAGCTACATAGATAGTCGTACGCCTACAGAGAATAGCGCCGAGTCCATCATGGCGGACTATGATAACTGGCTGAAAGCACAGGAAGCACAGGCGGCACCTGTTCAGAAGACACAGGATGCCCCCGTGCAGAAGGCTGTTCAGAAGGCAGAGAGACAGGAGCAGATCCCTGTCCTGCAGGATAACCGCGTCTTTAATGAACAGGATGCGAGGAAGAGACAGACCGAGCAGGTCATGAATAATCGCGTATTCGATGAGGAGAGCGCGAAGAAGAGACAGGCAGAGCAGGAAGCGGCAGTCAAAGAGGCGGACTTCAAAAATGCGAAGAGGAAGTATGCCACAGATATGTCTGCTGTTGACAAGAGACAGGCGGTTTCGCAGCTTGCATCTGACCTGCGGCAGGCAAGGACACCCGAAGTCGATGAGGCACAGGCACTCGTTGACAAAGAGAACTTCACGAAGGATGACAAGAAGCGTGCAGAGGAGATCCTAAAGAAGTATGACACAGAGACAGTCAGAAAGGATCCTTCACTGTCCGCGTTAAGAGAGCGCATGCTCAGTGATAATGCCGCACTTGGCGCGACCGCTGGCGCCGTATCCCAGCTTGGGAAGAGATATTACGTTGGCGACAAATTAGCGGCGAAGGCGACCGGCGGTAAGACGTTAGCAGAGCGCGAAGCTGAGGCAAACCCTGTATATAGGCAGAATAAGATTGCGGCTGCAAATGCTGAGAATAACGGGGATCAGGCACTTGCAGAAGCATACATGCAGGCTATGCAGGGACTGGTAGATCAGAACGATATCGGCAAGATGGATGCGGCTGCAGCAAGAGATAACAGCTTATCATATGGCGCAGGCAAGATGGCGGCACAGGTCGGCGAAAACATCATGTTGAACGGTCTCCTGAATAATGCCGGCATAGCAGTAAATACCGGGTTTACTAAGCTACATAAGGCTCTTGATTTCCTTGCAAAACAGGGCATCAATGCTATCCCTGATATCATTGGCGATACGATTCCTACGGTCGCGGAAGCATACGATGAGGGACAGCGTGGCAATGAACTTGCGCTTACAACTGGAGTGAACCTTGGCAGTAATATACTGTTAAACGCTGGTACGGATCTCGCTCCTGATGCTGCGAAGGCACTGGCGGAGAGGTTTTTGCAGGCAGATCCGAAGTATCTTGCCGGTCTGAGGAAGTATAGTGATGAGGTATTACACCCTCTTGCAGAGGGCGCGGACAATGCCGCCCGTAATGCGGACATTGCTTCCCTGGCTAAACCTGTCACACGGGAAATCCCGAACCCTCTTGACCCTGCGACAATGGCAAAACAGGCTGCAGAAGGCGTGGACGATATCGCTGCACAGAGTAAACAGGCGGCTGAAACCATCGAAAATCTGTCCGAACAGATCCCGAAGCAGACGCCTCAGGACATGGGGCATGAACTCGCTGAGAGATATGCCGCATCATTCAATGACGTGGATCCTTACGAATACATGGATGAAATGTATTCAATGGATGCCAATGTTGAACAGATGGCAAATGATATCAACGAAGGGAAAGACATCACACAGTACATCGATGCCCTTAAGGAATACGCAGATGAGATTGAAATCCCGGAGCAGAAAGAAGAGGTAGAGAGACTCATCCGTGACCTGTCCGATATTAACCCTGCGAAACCTGCAGAGGCGGCAAAGGAAGTGACAGAACAGGTCGGATCTGGCAGAGCTCGCATCGTTGACAATGCGCTGAATGGTCGGAAAGCCGGTGACACCGATTCGCGTGTCATGGGTAATATGTTTGCCGTTATCGAACAGGAAGTCCGGGATGGGAAACTTGATCTGTCCGAAGACGAACTGACAGATATCCTTGGCGCCATGAACAAGTATGTACGGACTGGGGACAAGGGTGCGCTTGTCCCTGTAGACGAGATCCTTCTTAAGGCAGGTGCTGAAGAAGTCCCCATGCAAACGGCAAGAATCGGCGCGGATCCCATGATTGCGGAATCCCTTGATCGCTTTGACATCATGGCAAATAACATTCGTGAGATCATGGGAAGACTGGACTATGCCGGTAATGCGAAGGCGGAGAAGGAAGCCGGGATTATTGAGCAGGCACTTCAGGACTATGAGAAAGCTATCAATGCGAAGGACGTGGAAGCGGCAGACGAGGCATCAAGGGTACTCACGAATGCCAGAAGGCGGTTCCACAATGCCGTAGAAGGACTAGACGGATACAATGGCGAACTGAATACCGCGTCTATGGGTACGGCTATTGACACGCCTGCTTTCCAGATGCGGAAGAAGGTCGGCTATAAGAGCGATTTTGAGCTTCCCGATGTTCCCGAGGGAGATAGGTTCGCACATCCGAAGGGCACGACATGGGATGAATACCAGGCGGCACACAAGGCAGTGCAGGATCGGTATGATGCCGCAGGCGTCATTACGGATGAGATCGAAAAGCGTCTTCCGAACACACCAGAAGCCGCGGATAAGTACGAGCAGTTTGTCCGCGCAGTCCGCAACATGGCAGTGGAAGACACACCTGAAGCGAAGGAAGCACTGCAGCAGGCATACAAGGAAATCGAGGGAGCATTGACCGAACCTCTACCGGAGGAAGCGGTCGGCGATGCTGCGCGTCTTTTGAAGATGGATCTGCAGTATTTTGCGAAGGACGCAGATGATGCGGCGGCACGGGCGATGGTTGCAGGGGGATATAATCCTAATTATTCAGGTGTCAATGTTGAATATAATGACAAGTTTGTCGAACCGGAAAAACTTATTTACAGGTTGACCGGTGAACCGGTATCTCCTGAATTTGCTTCTGCGATCAGGAGGTTAGAGGCGGGGGATAGTATAACTCCGGAAGAATACTCAAAAATCCCTGAAATCGTCGAAGCCAGGAAGAAGGTTGGAAATGCAGGAGACGCCACAGATAAGGCGCATCTTCCGAATATCGATGCGTCCGGAAATCTGACAGAGCGCGGTCGCAAGCGCCTTGAATGGTTAGATGATTTATACAACAACAAAACCGGTAGCGCCACAAAACAGGTGGGGGTTGACGGGAAGGAGCATGTTGTATATAATGGAATTGTCAACAAGGATAGACGAGCAGATATCATTCTTGGATTACCGTCTTCTGGTAAATCTTCCGCAATCGTTGATCCTATTTCCTACAAGTACAAGTCCCGTTTGATAGATAGTGATGAGGCAAAGAAACTTATACCAGAGTATGACAACGGATGGGGCGCTGGACGAGTTCATGAAGAAAGCTCCGAGATTACCAACAAACTCCTCGCAAGGGCAATAGCGTCCGGAGAAAATGTTGTCATTCCGAAAGTCGGCGGCAAATATGAAAGCATAAAGGATATTGTTGATGCGCTGAAAGAAGAGGGTTATTCTGTTCATGTTCATTTTAATGATCTTAACCCGAACAAGGCTGCAGGAAGAAACATGAGGCGTCTTGCTGACAAGGGGAGATTTTTGGATCTTCAAACAACGTCGTTCAAATACGGGAATAAACCGAGTGAAGTGTTTGATCGTTTGGTAAAGGAAGGAGGCATAGATGGGTACACAAAGGTCTCAAACGATGTCAGGCATGGAGAATATCCAGTCCAACTCGCAGGAACGGAAGATATATCCTTTGACTGGGGACATGATCGACCGAGCGGAAGCGAACTGCGCGCGGGAAGTGCGGGAGGAATTGGCGAGAATCCGGAGATCGGAGAAGGCACAGTCCGTTCAGCAGATACCGCACCTGTAAATCCCGAAGACGTTGTCAAACCAGCTGAAACCGCAGGAACCGGCAATGCTCCGAAGGCTCCTGAGGCAGATATCGAATTGCCTGAAGGACAAAAGGAACGTAGCTATGCTAAAAATGTCCGCACACAGCGCGTAGAGGATGTGCCGGACGAAGTAGCGGCAGAGTTTTCCGATCAGCCTGAAATCTATAATGTCCTTCATAACGCGGATACGAAGGACAAGGCGCAGAAGATATTTGACCAGGGCATGGACACTGCTCGTAATCAGTTTGACAAGATGCTCACAGAACACGACCCCGCGGCGATTCCTCTCGGACATAGCATTGCGAAGGAACTCTCAGCGCAGGGCAATCATGATGCGGCAGCTGAAGTGCTAAGAAGGATGTCGCAGGAACTGACAAAGACAGGTCAGTTTTCACAGGCGGCTGCTATCACGATGATGAAGGACGATCCGATGACGGCATTATCCTACATCCAGAAACAGATGGATGCTCTGAACCGCGAAGGTCTGGAGAAATTCGGGAAGAAGTGGAAGGACTTCTCTTTGACTGATGCTGAAAAGGAGATGTTCGACAAGATCGAACCCGGTGATTCCGAAGCAATAGCGAGAGCATTTGACGAGATCGGAAAGCGTATCGGCATTGAATATCCTTCTACGATGATGGATAAACTGCTTGAAGCTCGCAAGGTTGCCATGTTGTTCAATGTCCGCACGAATGTACGGAACCTTCTTGCCAATATGCCTACGCTGGGCATGAGATGGACTGCTGATCGTGTGGAAGCGGTCGGGCAGAATATTGCTCATCTGATCAATCCCAATGTTAAGGTTACACAGTCCTTGACTGGAAGCGGGGTAGAAGGTCGTAAGCTCGCACAGAAGGTATTCAATAGCGACCGTGTAAAGGCTCTTATGAACGGGACGAGTGGAAAGTATGAGGTTCCGTCTCTTAAGAGTACAATCACAAAGAATACCACTATGTTTAAGGGATCTCCGGTTGCTCATTGGATTGATGATATAACCAATGGCGGGATACAGAAGCTGAACAAGACTCTGTTCGGCAAAGAGGGAGTAAGATCCGGGGCAGAGACAATCAGGAATGCAACTTATAAGATGCTTGACCTTGGCGACTCTCCGTTTGTCCGGGAAAACTTTGTGCAGAGGCTTGGTAGTTACATTAAGGCGCAGGGCATCAAGAACATAGAGGATGTTCCGGATGAGGCTATTCAGGTTGCATGGGAAGAAGCCATGAAGGCGACTTATAAGGATAATAGCTGGGCAGTTCAGATGCTTAGAGGTATTCGGAATGATGGTATCGGAAGGATTCCTGTTGTTGGTCGCCCCCTGTCACAGGCGGCAATTCCGTTCCTGCAGGCTCCTGGCAATATTGCGGCGCGCATGGTGGACTATTCACCTGTACGAGGCACGAAGGGAATCGCGGATATTATCAAGGGCGCGCGTGGATCCGATGAGAAGCTGATAAGAAAGGGAATTGAAGAGGTATCGAAGGGTGTAACTGGAACCGTCATGCTTCTTCTTGGCATGGCATTGTATAAAGAAGGCATCTTGACTGGCGCACTGTCTGATGATAAGGACAAGGCACAGTTTGAAAAGCAGACCGGGAAGAGACCATTTGCCCTTCATGTTGGGGATAAGTATTTGACCTATGATTGGGCGCAACCTTTTGCGGAACCTCTTCTTGTTGGCACTCTTTTGGGAGAAGCCATTAAAGCTTCGGATGACTATGACAGTGATCTTTTGAAAGCACTTGGATACGAGGGTACAAAGGCAGGCAAGGTTATCGGCGGATTGAAGGCAGGCACGTCCGCTGCAGTTAATTCGTGGTTTGACGAGTCTCCTCTTCAGGGTCTGCAGGAACTCATGGGTGGAGGCTCCTATAGCACCGGCGGTATTGCAGAGAACATTGGCAAGGTCGGCGTAAGCAATTTCCTGCAGAGTTTCGTCCCTGCGGCGGTTGGTGCTACTGCAAAGTCTTTGGATCCTACGCAGAGGCAGACCTATGACCCTTCTAATCAGATTGCCACACAGATCAATCTGGTGAAGTCCAAGATCCCCGGCTTGTCGAAGACTCTTCCTGCGAAGTATGACACATGGGGAAGAGAGATGAAGACCGGTGAGTCTCCCTTAGAGGCGTTTGCCGCTAGATTTTTTGTGCCGGGCGACTATTCATACGATAAGGAGAGCCCTATTGATCAGGAAATCAATAGACTGTATGAGTCCCTTAAAGGGAATAATGTACAGATGTTCCCTCAGGTTGCCTCAAATAAGGTTGGCGAAAAGAAACTGAATAACCGTGAGATTTCCGCATTCCAGAAAGATATGGGCGAGAGATCGTACAAACTTGCCGATAGCTTTATTCAGTCGGATGCATACAAGTCTATGGATGACGAGAGCAAGGTTGAAGCGCTGGCAAAACTGTACGATGTATCCAAGGCTATTTCTGAACGGGATCTGTTTGATAAACCGGTTGCCGATACCTATAAGAAACTTGTCGATGCATACGACAAGAATGGGGAGAAGGGTGTCATTGAATACCTGCTTGCCAAGGAAGCCGCAAAGAATGAGAGCGGCAATGTTACAGTCCAGAGTGTCCTCGACTATGCAAAAGCGCATAAAGATGTATCCAAGGATACACTTGAAATGATGATGCCTTCCAATGCTAGCGGAACACTTGCAAAAGTTCGTGGTGAATGGGTATACAAGGATAAGAACGGGAAGATTGCAAAAGAAGCCAGCGATGCGCCATCAGAAAAGGCAAAAACGCAACTCAAGGATTATGGAATCACAAAAAATGGCGCCATTGCATCTGTCGAGAAGGCACAGACAGTGATTCCTAGTCTGACGCAGAAGGAAGCAGTAGACACTTATAAGAAGATTGACTCAAATGGCAATCAAGGTATCACACAGGACGAGCTGATAAATTATCTGAACCGCCATAACATGTCGGAGAGCGAAGGACAAAGATACTGGAATGCATACGGAAGCTCCACATGGAAGAAGGTTCCTGTTCTTGCAAACGGAACGTGGAAGAAAAAGTGAAGCATCCGGATATCTCCAACAGTCACATGGCTGAACTGATCTCCGAATGGATCCACAGTGAACGTGACCGGAAGATCCTTCACAGGCGACTCATAGATGGGATATGCATCGAGCCTCTGGCGGAAGAGTTTGACATGTCGGTGTCCCAGATAAAGAGGATCATAGTCAAAGGATCCCGAACAATCTTCTCAAAAATCTGAAAGTGATCCGAAAATGAGCTGCAGGCGAACTCGTCTGCAGCTTTCTTTATGCCTACAATATCCCCATAAGGAGGGGCGATATGTGGGTATATCTTAATCTTAATCCTTTAAAGAAGCGTACAGGGGACTGCGTGGTGAGGGCATGTGCCTTTGCTACAGGTCAGTCATGGGATGAGACGTACTGGGAGCTTGCCGAGAAAGGTTTCGACCGGGCGGAGATGCCTGCGTGGAATGCATCGTGGTTTGCATACCTTAAAGACAAGGGTTTCCAGAGACATATCATACCGGATACCTGTCCTGATTGCTATCAGGTGAGGGACTTCGCAAAGGATCATCCGAAAGGGACGTACGTTCTGTTCATTCCGTATTCTTCCGATGGCGTCGGACACGTTGTTGCCGTGGAGGATGGGGTTATATACGACACATGGAACTCAAGTTTTGAGGTTCCCTTAGCCTATTGGCAGAAAGGAGAAGTATGATTCAGCATCAACCCATGTACCAGATGCCAATGTACCAGCAGAAGCCGCAGACAGGTTTCGTTGTTGTCGGTACAGAAGAGGAGGCGTTGAGATATCCTATTGCCCCTGGTAATTCCATCACGTTCAAGGTGGAAAGCCAGCCGGTTATCATTGAAAAGATAATGGGATTCTCGCAGTTAGATAGTCCGCAGGTGAGAAGGTATAGGATCGTGGAAGAGGAACCTCCGAAAGAAGAAGTAAGAGACGTTGCCCGTCTTGATGAACGGATGTCTACGATAGAGCAGGAGATTGAGAAGATCAAAACCATTATGATTAAGAAGCCTGCGAGAAAGAAGGAGGTAGAGGATGAATAACATGGCACAGTTTATGCAGAGCTTTAACCAGTTTAGGCAGTCTATGCAGGGGCAGAACCCCGAACAGATTATCCAGAACCTCATGCAGAACGGGCGTCTGTCTCAGCAACAGTATGAGCAGGCAAGGCAACAGGCAATGCAGATCCAGAGAATGATGAACCCCGGCGCGCAGGGTTAATCAAATACATCAACCCGGCTTTCCAGAATACGAGGAAGGTCGCTTACCCCTCAAAGATAGGGGAGAAAGGAGTCAATTATGGCTTTAGCAGATGACAACATGATTATGCCCGTGAGTCCTTCGGGCAGCGGATTCGGCGGAGGAGATTTCGGTGCATGGATTATCCTCTTCCTGATCTTCGGTATGTTCGGTGGCGGTGGTTTCGGGAATGGCGGTTTCGCAGGCAATGATTTCCCCTGGCTGATGAACGGTCAGAACAATATCAATGCCAATACGAATGCCGGTTTCCAGAACGCGGCACTGCAGGCGTCCGTTGGTGATCTTCGGACAGGTATCACGGCAGGTTTCGGTGATGTCGCACTCGGCATCGCTGGCATCAATCAGAATATCTGTCAGTCCACCAACACCATCGGGAACCAGATTTACGGACTGTCTTCTCAGCTTTCTCAGTGCTGCTGTGAGAACAGACTGGCGACCGCACAGACGCAGAACGTGGTGCAGAGCGAAGGAGCCGCGACCCGTCTCGCCATCCAGAACCAGACTCAGCAGATCCTGGACAAGATGTGCCAGCAGGAGATCGATAACCTGAAGACCCGTAACCTTGAGCTTCAGAATCAGGTCAACATGCAGGCTCTGGCGGCATCTCAGACCGCACAGACCGCGGCACTTGTTGCGGATAACACGGCACAGACGCAGTACATCGTCAATCGTGTAGCTCCGTATCCGGTTCCTGCATACGTTGTTGCTAATCCTGTCACGCCTGCTCTTGCGGCGTGAGAAAGGAGGTGAACATGAAGGGACTGTACTTGGTTCTTGACGAGCTGGAGGACATGACCGGCAAGAAGCTCATGGAAGCAAAGGAAAAGGCTCGTGCGGCTGGATCCCTTTCTTCTGCAGATATCGAATACCTTGACAGACTCACTCATACCCTTAAGAGTATTGTTACGACAAAGGCTATGGTAGGGCACGAGAGCGGAGCACATGAGGAGGAATCAAGCGAGAGACGCATGCGTGATAGCATGGGCAGATTCACTTCTCGCATGGCGGAACTCATGGACGAAGCACCAAACGAGCATGTCAGGAGCGAGATGCGCAGACTGATCACTTCTATGTGACGTGGAAGCGGCGGGTTTAGGCTCGCCGCTTTTGCATTATGCCTTGAAACGCGGTATAATAAGGGTTGGGAGGTACGTCATGGAGAACAAGAGACCGGAAACAATAAGTTACTATGAGCATGAAGCAGAGGTTGCCAGGGCAGAAGTCCATGCAGAGAGATGGGCGCTTGCGGCACTGATTGCTTTTGCCATTTTATCCGCGGATCTGTGCATCAGTAAACTGAAAAAATCCGCGTGACTCAGGTCATACTTTTAGGTCATACTTTTGTGACGCGGATGGCACAATGCCCGTTTCATGCGGCTTCCCAGAGGTCATATTTTACAGTGTTTGAACCGCAGAAAACCGCGAAACTGCGCCATTTGTGGCACTTTTCATTGAGGTTCGATTCCCGTAGGGGTCAGCCCCTCTAGCCTAGATGGTTAGAGGGGTTTTCGTTTTTCAGGTCATACTTTGGGTCATACTTTTGAGAACAGAGTCAAAGTAATCGGTCATCATGGCGGCATACTTTTCCTTTTCGCCAACGATTTCATTCTGGTAAATTCGCTGGCATGTCCCAGACCCGGGTGCCCATCCAGAGAAACCTTCGGTATATAACGTTGGCACACCAATGACCGCGGCGATTGACGCGAAATAATGCCGTAAATCATGGAAGCGTATCTGGATTCCCATCTTATCCCGTAATCTGCAGAAGCATTCCGTGATGGTATCCGGCGTGACTGGCACGACTCTCTCATCCGGTGCCCCTGTGCCAATCAGCTTTATAACAGTTTCCGGGAGATTAACAAAGCGATCACTTTCCATGTTCTTCGGAGTCTGCTTAATTTTCCATCCTTTTGTACTTTTGACCATATCCGCGTGAACATGCGCGGTATTTCCCTGGATATCACCATAGGTAAGCGCGCAGATTTCTCCGCGTCTCATAGAAGTATACGCGGCAAGACCGATTGCCTTTTTAAGAGTCGGAGACGCAGCCGCAAAAAGAGCAGCCACCTGCGCGTCAGACGCGCTCACAGGACGTCTTTTTTGTTTCTGTGGTAGTTTTACCCGAAAAGTTTTCTCAGGTGCGTACAGGGCAACTGTGGCACTCAGAAGACCATATATATTCGATACCGATTTCGGTGAGAGTTTCTTTGAAAGCTCAGAAATCCATAATTGAACATCCGCGGAATTGATCTTTGAGAGCTTCCTGCTTCCGATTGTCTCATAATACTGCAGGAGAGATTGGTATCCAAAGATGGTTGACGGGGACAAGACGCCTTCCTTTGCGTGGATGTATCCCTTGATTGCTTCCATGACTGTATAGTCAACGCGTCTTTCGCGGTCAGCGGTTCCGGAGAACCTTGCCGCCATCTGCTCTGCCTCCTGCTTCGTAGGCGCGGTAAATGCGCGGTAATGCTTCTTCCCATCTGGCGTAGTATGGGAATATACGCGGCATTTCCATTGTCCTGAAGGCTGTTTCTTTGCGGTTGCCATGCTCTCTCCTTCTGCTATAATATCCCTGTTGTCTCGCCTCCAGACGACGGAAAGGAGGTGATGTTGTGTCCGTTGTAATAGCTTTTATTGTTTCCGTTGTGGCAAGCATAGTCGCACACTATGTATGCAAATGGCTGGACGGGGACGAGCAAGACAACCAGCCCGAGGATTAAGCCCTCCTCGAAAAAGGGAATAGAAAAACCCCCGGTCGCACCCGGGGGTTTTTCGCGTTGTGCCTGTTGTAATAGCGTTTTGCGTGGGATGGACTCTCCCTTCCCTGCAAACAGACTATACCACTATCCCCCGAGATTCGTCAACTTATTTGTTTAAAATCATTCCCATCAATTCGTTTATCTTCGCATCCTTTTCAATCACCGCATCCAGAAGTAAGTCCATCCTGCGGTCTTTGCGCGCAACCTGTTCTTTGAGAAACCCGATGCTCCGATTAAAACCTGTACGTTCCTTTTCCAGCTTCTCATGATATCTCAGCTTCTCCCTGTCAAGCGCAACCTCAAGATGATGTACCTGATTCTCCAGTTCTTCGATGCGCTGGATCTTATACTTCAAAAGAGACTTCATGGCTTTGACATCCATCTCGTCATCGTCTTCGATGGTTTCAATGTCCAGCAGAGCCTTGGCAATAGGTCTTATAGTCTCCTCGTACTTGAATGACAGGTCTTCCGAACCCTCGCTGAACACCCGTGAGATAGTGGACTTTGACACATAGTCGTTGTTTTTCTCCATCAGAGCGAGGATGTCTCCATAGGATAGTCCCTTCTCATCCCGTACTTCCTTGAGTTTCAGTATAATGTCACGGGTGTTTGTCATCTGTTCGCCTCCTGTTCTGTGCGTGGGACAAGGTCTGTTATTTGGAACTTCTCAAGCGTTTCTGCCGGTGCTACAATCCCCTCAAGAAAGGAGATCTGCTATGACTGAAAAAGAGTTTGTCACTTTATGGCTTGCACTTACAGTTGAAATCAAGAATCAGATTGACGAGATCTTAGGAGACTCTCCACTGCCTCTTGAATCTGAGGCAGGGACTCCTGATATCTCTTGTAAAGCCTCATAGCTTTCTCGACTTCTTCCGGAGAGTATCTCTTCTGAGTTTCGTCAAGCTCTAAGGAAGGGATAAGCTGCTCATCAGGCTTTTCCAGTATAGGGACAGTGTTGGTTTTTGGCACATCAAATCCCATCAACCAGACGGGACTGCATCCGAGTACCTTTGCCATCTTACCACTGCTGAAATTCGATGGAACGTGAGTCCCACTCATGTAATGGCTGATGGAAGATTGGCTCACGCCACTTCGTTCAGATAACTCGACAGGCTTTATCCCTGCATCTTCTAATGCTTCTCTTAATCTGTTTGCTGTTATTTCGTGCTTCATGGGGTATCACCTCCGTTAATATAAGATTATCACGCGGTTTAACAAGTTTCAAGAAAAAAATTTAACAAAATTAAAGAAAAGTGTTGACAGGAAACTTTAGCGGTGCTAAAGTCTATATATCACGAAAGGGGGTGAGCAAGTTTGAAGCAATACAAGTACAGAAAGTTACGCGGACGTATCATCGAAAAGTATGGAACATTCAGTGCATTCGCAAAGGCAATCAAGCTGTCAAAAGTAACTGTGTCTAACAAGATGACCGGCAATACCGGCTTCTCACAAGACGATATTTACAAATGGAGCAACATACTCGACATTCCTGTCGAAGAGTATGGCTCCTATTTTTTTACCTAAAAACTTGAGCGGCGCGAAAGTAATTTTGTGAAGCAGGGAGATGGCGTGATGAACAAGCTAGAAGAATTACAAGAGCAGAAAAGAAAAATTGAAGAAGAGATACGCCTCTTGACAAGAGAGGTAAGAGCAGGGAACGCGATTTTTGCTTATCGTCCACATCGCGACTTCCGAGGATCGTCGGCTGATGACTGGGCACTTTATATCCTTGCGCGTGGAAGGCGGAGAGAGCTTTATGCAAGCGAAAGCAAGGATGAGGTAGTCAACTACATCGACGGTCTTATTGCTGACCTGCAGGTTCTGAAAAAGGACATCGAGAAGTGGAGGAAAACATGACACTGAACGACTACCGAAAGAGAGCAGGCGTGAGCATGACAGAACTATCCAAGTATGCGGCTGTCCCCAGAAGAACCCTTTACAGGTATTTCAAAAATCCATCGCCGATGACCGGCAACAGGATGAGAGCTATCGGAGAAGTACTGGGGATGAGCAACGAGGAGATCGGTTCAATCATTTCAGGGAAGGAGGTTAAGCGTGAGAGATATCTTTAGGAGCATCGGCTGGATGTGCCTTATAGCAAGCGTGATCTTCTGCGTGTGCGGAGTGTTCCTCTCGGGGATAATGATGCGGCAATTTGCAATGTCATGCGGAGGAGCGATGTTTGTGATTGGCGATGTGATTCTGCTGATCTTATCAACAAGGGAGGGTTGAGAGATGGAGTTTATGGCAAGTGAGCAGTTAAAGAAGAAATACCTGGAGCAGATCCTTGAGCTCGTCAAGAGTGATCGCCCCGATGCACAGACCCCGAACGGATTTAAGGCAGAGCAGTGGCATGCGGTGTGCAGTGGTCAGATCGAAGTCCTTGTACAGAATGTTCTGGATCTTGTGGACATCACCATCAAGGAAGAGCAGGACGCCATCGCCAAAGCCGCCAAGAAGAAGCCGGGGAACTACATGGGTGCAACGGATGATTACAAGGTAGTTAACGGGGAATACATCCAGTAAAGAAAGAGCCCGTAAGTGTGGGGACACCTACGGGCAGGACAATCAACCAGCACAAGATTGAATGCATCTAAAGGATAGCATATCAGGGAAGGCAAGTCAAATGGGGAAATCAAAACTTTGTTTAGATACGGCAGTACGAGCGCTAGGAGATTACGACACTATAGCTATAGGTGCGGCAAGCGGCTTCATCTTCATCGGCAATCTGGAGGACTACGAGAACGACTCAAAGATGCGGTCGCTGAAGGACAGAGAGGTCGTGGAGATCTACGACAGATTCTTATTCCACGATGATCCGGATAACGGTGTTTGTGTGATCATCAAGGGTCACAAGACATGGGGACAGTATTGGCTGAAGTCAGAGTACAGAGAAGCGAGGAGGCGTAGAGATGACAAGGTTAGAAGAGATCAAGAGACTTTTTGAGAACGGTAACGAGGATGACCTGGGCGAGTATCTCTGCACTCAGCTTGAATTGACCGGCATGGAGTGTGACACCTGCCCGTTAAGCGACAGGTGTTCCGAGATGGGGAACGGGTTCTACGAGTGGTTAAGGAAGGAGGCTATGCATGTTTGATATAAATCCCGAGGTCAGGTTTACACCCGGAGAGATTGCCTTCGATTTTGCTGGTCTGGAAGAACAGATCACTACATGGATGAGTGCCTACAAGGATCTGGAGGTCACCGAGGAGAACCTTAAAGAGCGCAAGGCGGATGTGACCACGCTGAGGAAGATCCGGACAGCGATGGAAGACAGGCGCAAGGAGATCAAGAGAGACTATGACGCCCCATTGAAAGAGTACGAGGAGAAGGTCAAGAAGCTGACCTGCATCATTACTGAAGAGATCGACAGGATCAACGAGGATGTGAAGGCATTCGACCAGAAGAGGATCGATGAGAAGCAGGGGCACATCAAGGAACTGTATGACCAGCACGTTGGAGAGTATGCGGAATACCTGCCTCTGGAGATCATCAAGTCATCCAAGTGGGACAACAAGACCTGCAGTGATAACGAGATCATCTCAGAGATCCAGACGATGGTCATCAAGGTGAGGAATGACCTCACAGCGATCAAAGCACTGGGATCTGAGATTGAGGACAGGCTCTTATCAGTTTACAAGGCGACCGGGAACAACCTGGCTGAAGCAATTAAAAAGAATAGCGAGTACATCGAAGCAAAGCACCTTGCAGAAGAGAGAGTCCGGGAAGAACAGGCAAGGAAGATCGCATCAGAGAAGCAGTGGGATGACAAGGAACAGATCCCACAGGAACCGGCAAAGGGATTCATGAACGAGCCTGTCTTCTGCATAAAGGTTACCGGTCTGGATAACATCGATCAGTTAAAAGAGTTTCTGAAGTTTACAGGGATTGAGTACGAGGAGGTCTGACATGGAAGGAAAGATTTATGCAGCAATTAGCGCGGTCATGAATGATGTAGGTGCGGTCGGCAAGAATGACAAGAACGATTTCGACAAGTACAAGTACCGCGGTATTGATGCGGTTATGAATGCCCTGTCTCCTGCGATGGTAAAGAACCATGTCTTTGTTATCCCGCAGGTGTTGGAATCCACAAGAGAAGAGAGGACGAGCCAGAAGGGCGGTCTGATGATCTATTCGGTGGTCAAGGTCAAGTACACATTCTTTACCGATGACGGGTCAAACGTGGAGGCAGTTGTCATCGGTGAGGCTATGGATCGTTCCGACAAGTCTACCAACAAGGCTATGTCCGCGGCATTTAAGTATGCCTGCTTCCAGACGTTCTGCATTCCTACAGAGGAAATGGTGGATAGCGAGAAGGAATCCCCGGAAGTGGATCCGAAGCAGACCGCACAGAAGCCTGCAGAAATCAAGGAAAGCAAGCCTGCTATGATCGCGAAGATCCTGAAAGAAATGGATAGGACAGGGATCAAGGCAAAGACCATCATGAGCCGGTACAAGAAAGAGTATGTCACAACGGTATCTGTTGAGCAGAACCTGGGCAGACTGACCGATGAGGAGCTCGCAAATGCGCTGCATGGGCTTGAAAATACGGAAAGTGCATCATGACTGGGACGGCGGACGAGATCGTAATTTGGCTGATGCGTCAAGAGAAGAGGGATGCCGTTTATGACATCAAGGAGCATAAGAAGCGCAGGAGCCTGAATGCAAACGACTATTTCCATGTTCTCTGCGATAAGCTCCGCCAGAAGCTTGGTATATCCCTTATCAGGTGTAAGAACATGCTTGTAGCACGATACGGGCAGGTCGAATACCTTGAAACCGGTGAAACGATAGGCTATACGACACTAGCTCCTCCGGAATACATGCTAGAGCAGGAAGAACCGCATACATGGCTGATTGATACCAGGGTACAGAACGGAAAGACATGGTACACCTACAGGATCTATCGAAAGACAAGAGAGTACGATTCTGCTGAAATGGCAAAGCTGATTGACGGGACAATCATGGAGTGTGAACAAGTTGGCATTGAGACCGCCACTCCGGAAGAAATCGCAAGGATGAAAGCATTGTGGGGGAATAAGCATGAAAAGAAGCATAGTGACTGACTATCAGCAGATTAGTGCTTTTTCCGGGAGACAGGCAGAGTGCACACACCATCTGATCTTTGGGAACTCATCAAGGAAACTAGCAGACGAGGACGGGTTATTTATCCCATTGACGAACGATGAGCACAATCTGTCAACCACTGGGACGATCAATCAGATCCACGGGAACCCTGCAGCGGAGAAGTTGTCAAAGATGCTCGGACAAATGGCATGGGAAAAGCATCAGATCGCGGAGACCGGATGCACAGAGGCAGAAGCAAGACGCAGGTTTATGAGCAGATATGGGAGGTCTTTTGTATGACTAAGGAAATATGGAAACCTGTAGAAGGCTATGAAGGATATTACGAAGTAAGCAACATGGGGCAGGTTAGAAGTTTACCGCGCAGAATGCACAATTACAACAAGCCGGGGAAAATCCTGAAACAACAGAATAATGGGCACAGCTATATGACAGTTGGTCTGCATGCTCCAGACAAAAAAGACAAACATGCCTATGTTCATATCCTTGTTGCAAAAGCCTTTATTCCAAACCCTGAAGGACTAGAGGAGGTAAACCATAAGGATTTCAACAAAGGAAATAACGCGGTTGAAAATCTTGAATGGGTCACAAGAAGGCAGAACCTTCTGCACTTTAGACAATCTGCTCGGAGTAAAAGAATTGAGGCAGGGCGTGTAAAAAAGATCCAGCATAAGGCATATCAAAGGGTTATCGATCACAAGAAAGAAATAATCGATGCCTATTCGCAAGGATTGAGCATTAAGGAAGTTGCGAAAAAGACAGGTCTAGGAAGGGATTTTGTGTCAATCGTCCTGACCATGTTCGACCTAGTATAGTACCCCTTTTGAGGAATGTTTCACGGACACCCTCTTAAGATGATCGATCATGTTTCCCCTGTCTCTGTTGGGAGGCAGGGACAGGGAGAAAGGAGCACAATGGGATCTTTAAGCAGAAGAAGCGGAGCAGATGGAGAGAGGATGGTTGCACATCTGTTTCAGCGATTCGGATTTCAGGCAGAGAGAGGATGTCAGAGAGATGGACGCACAGGTCATGCGGATGTCGAAGGTGTTCCCGGTCTGCATATCGAGGTTAAGTTTTACGGCAAGTTTACTAACGGGGATCTGGAGAATGCAATGGCACAGTCCGAGAGAGACGCGAACGGTCTGCAGGAGAGAACCGGCGAAGAAGTGATACCCGTAGTCATTCACAAAGTTAAGGGCGCGCATGGATGGAATGTGTCTCTTACAGTAGCCGGTCTGTTTGCCCTGGTAGACAATAATCTTCCTTTTGCGCTGGACTATCCGGATGCAATAGCAACATTCACTTTTGACGATTTTATGCGGTTATACATTCCGTACACGGGGAGGATCAAATAATGTCGGATTTATTGATTGAGGAATATATACCAGCCGGATATGAGAACCGGGTGACGAGAACACATTTACATTCAATCCTGCATATAGACGACAGGGTTATCCGCGAAGAGATCAAGGCGGCGCTGGAGAGAGGTGTTTTTATTGCCTCTTACGATGACGGATATTTCCGGTGGAAGGACGCAAAAGACGATCCGTACTTTGAGGGTTATATGGGGAGAGAAAACTCTCGCTTCCTGAAGATAGGACATAGAAACAGACTGATGAGGGATGCGTGGCTTGAAATCCATCCGGAGAAGAAGCGCAAAAAGAAAGATCAGATACCTGGGCAGATGAGTTTGTTTGAGGGAGTATGACATGGCGGAAAGCGTGATTTTCTATGAGAGCTTTTTCAGGGCATTACAGACGCTTGATGATGCAGACAGGTTGGCTGCCTATGATGCGATTGTCAGTTACGGAATCACTGGAGAGGATCCGGAGGTTGACGGAGTTGCCAAAGGTATGTTCTTGATGGCGAAACCGCAGATTGATGCGAACACAAGACGCAGAGAGAACGGGGAGAAAGGCGCGGAATACGGGCGTTTAGGCGGCAGACCAAAGAAGGAAAACCCCAAACCGGTTGCAGAAGAAAACCCCAATGGGGTTATTGAGAAAAACCCCCTAGGGGTTACGGGCGAAACCCCTAAAGAAAAAGTAAAGGATAAAGAAAAGGATAAGGCTAAAGAAAAAGATAGAGAGAAACGCGCAAGCGCGTTTACCCCTCCCACGGTCGAAGAGGTCAGAGCTTATTGCCAGGAAAGACACAACGATGTCAATCCGGAGAAGTGGTGGGACTTTTACCAGAGCAAGAACTGGATGATCGGGAACAACAAGATGAAGGACTGGAAAGCTGCAGTCCGGACTTGGGAACAGAGAGACAGTAGAGCTGCTCCAGCTAAGAAGCCTTCTTATCCGCAAAGATCTTATGACTTTGCCGAGATGGAGAGGCAGCTTATCAAAAACTGAAATCAGCCGGGAAGGCGGCACCGGATGATGCCAAACCACGGAAGCGCGATAGCGTGGGGAGGCGGAACTATAAACCACCGAAATGCGAACAAAAAAACAAATTGCCAGAAACCTTTAGCGCAGCAGCCGCCAAGACTGAGGAAGCCGCAGACGTTCAGGAACAGAAGAGATTTTGGGAGCATCGTCCAGCTTATAGGACAGATTGAGCGCCTGCGGTGGATGCAGTCAGAGGGAGAAGAGATGGACAGAGAACTCACGCCGATAGAGCAGAAGCAGATTGAATACTTGAAAAACAGGCAGGATGAACTTGCGGACAGCTATATATGGGGACTTGCCGAGATCAAGGAGCAGATCAAGCTGGTCAAGAGCGGTTATTGGTTAAACGCCATAGGAGGCGCGGAAAATATCAAGTAAAAGCATGGGGGTGAAGCGTATGACATACCAGTTGGTGTATCAGTATAACGGGAAGCAGGGCGGCAAATCTGTGAGCGGCACCGGAAGCACAAAGATGACCGTAGATGCAGAAAGAATCACGGAGAAGGTTATAGACAATGGCATTGCATGGGTGGAACGGAAGCTGGAGAACCAGGGTATGATCGTTGACGAGGTTGTGCCTCTTGGATGGATGAAGTTTGAGGAGGAACCGGCATGAGGTCAAACGAGATACTTGAAGTCTTCGGCATTCATTCACACCTTCCGTCAAAGGTTCTGCGGAATGACAGGGAGATCCTGGACTTTATCAAGATCTGCATTTCCATGCAGCGAGCGGTTCGGGAAGAGACAACGTGGATCCCATGCAGCGTGAGGTTACCGGAAGAAGGTCAAAAGGTGCTTGCGTATATGGAGGAGAACGGGTCGTTGGTTCCGCACATATTGTGGTTTGGCGACTTCAGTGGGTGGGAGTCGGAATGTATGGTGTACGGATGTACTGATAGACCAGAGGCATGGATGCCTTTGCCTAAGCCATACGAGGAAAGCGAGGATGAGATATGAGCGAGGACTTAATCAGCCGGGACGCGGTTCTGGATGCCTGCTCGCAATCCTATGACATTCTGGATGCGATGGGGAGGATTGAAGAATTGCCGAGCGTAAATCCGAAACCTTGCGAGGATGCTATCAGCAGACAGGCGGCGATCTCGACAATACGAGAGATGGAAGAATGGCATACAGGAGATGCTTTCAACGCGGATAGGGTGCTAAAGCATTTAAGAGATTTGCCGACCGTCACACCACAGCCGAAGACAGGGCATTGGATACAGACAAATGAGTTCTTTATAAACCAAGACGGACAATTTATTTATAAATTCATTTGTTCTGAATGTAAGTCCTTATCATATTTTAGGAAAAGTAATAAAAAAGCAATAGGTGCTAATGTTTGCCCTAATTGCAGATGCCGTATGGTTGAGCCACAGGAAAGCGAGGGATGATATGGCAACAGCAGAATTTCATCATGGAGCATTATGCGAAAGTTATGAGGAACAGGCAAACGCACAAGGTTTTACATTTGGTGATAAAGCAGAGTGGATAGAAAAAGTCGGATATGGTTTGATTTGCGCTCACATTCACGGATGTATTACGGACAGCGAGTATGACAAGATATTGCATAGGTTTCAGACAAAAATATTGATTAAAAATATTGAGCCACAGGAAAGTGAGGAAGTATGAAACCTACTGAAAAACAAATAAAATATGCTCAATATCTTGCAAAAAGAATGTGCCAAGAGCTACCTAAAGAGTTTACCAAACAGGCATATTCTGAGTTTATATCAAAATGGAAACCTATAGTGCAGCATGAAGATATGGGAATGAACGAACCTAATACATGGCAAATGCAGTATATGTAGAGTAGAAAGCGAGGAACAGGCATGAAATTCAAAGATAGGAAAGAAGCGCGGGACGTGCGTGAAGTAATGGCATCTTTGTTACTGCCGCTTATCAATCACCTTGATGTGCGAACTCGAAATGCGTGTGAAATTACCTTGCGGATTTTGGCAGAAACGGATCAAGAACCTGTCTTTTATCCGCAAGTAGATGGTATCACGCCAACGGTGATTAAACCGAAGCAGAGGTGGATTCCTGTTAGTGAGAGGTTGCCGGAAGATAGGCGAGAAGTATTAGTTACGGCATATTGGCATGAAACATATCAAGTGATGATGGCTTCTTATTATGGGGATGGCTTATGGTGGTGTGTTCCATTCAATAATTGTGGGAAACATATGAGAAATGATTTACACGTTATCGCATGGATGCCATTACCAAAACCATACGAGGTTGAGCCACAGGAAAGGAGCGAGGAATGAATAAACAATTAGGAGAATTAACAATAAAAAAGAGTGCTGATTATTATGACAAAGTTGTGAAAACACTTGAAGATGCGGGGTTTGTAATTGTTCTCT
>Ga0310690_10001389_pt1 | contig 42941 bp, 29 predicted proteins | sample AusTroGonzalo_MG_2_FD_207661 | JGI IMG/M metagenome (GOLD analysis project Ga0310690, IMG submission 207661) | Bovine rumen microbial communities from tropical cattle in Woodstock, Queensland, Australia - Gonzalo_04 (v2) (version 2) | ecosystem: Host-associated > Mammals > Digestive system >... | reverse complement strand
TAAATCAAAAATTTGCTAGGAACTATTACATAAATGGTTCGTTGATGGATTCATGTTTCTCATTGTATCGAAATAGGAATCGACGTTCAATCTGTAATGAATATGAAAAAGATGGAACTCCGACTTTGTTGCAAACTTTGAAGGGGGATACGATTTATGTGAAAAAGTTTGATAAGGGAACGTTAAAGTCCGAATGTTCTATCGTATGGAGGGGTTATGAGGATGAAGTAAGCCGTTGCAAAAACTATACAGAAAAGGGTGCTTTAAGAGATTCGATTGTAAATATTGTCAAAGAAGGCCATAGCATAAAGCAATGGTTTTATTGCGATGAAAAAGGAAAATTTATTCGCTATGAAGATGATGAATCCTCTGATGAAAATCACAATAGGACAATCAAGCGAAAGAATTGTAGAATAGAGAAAGGAAAATTGGTTGACTGCAAGGAAGAACAAATACAAGGGGGAGAAAATGAAGAACTCTAACCTCTTGCTATGGCAGATTCTGATGGCCTTGACTTTCTTGTATGTCGGTTGTTCTGGAAATGCGAATAAAAAATGGACTGTAGACGAGAATGATGTGAAAATTCGCATGAGTAAACATGCAGATGGTTCGGTGTGCAGGTCTGTCTCTATTATGAAGGATCATGGTGGCATTATGACGTGCAGGGATTCTAGAGGAACGCTCACGCAAATGCGGGATGCCTTTTATGCTGTGCCTTGGGAACGTGTTATTGAATATTATCCGAATGGAAAAATCAAGTCGGAACTGTTTTATGAATCGATGTCTGCGCCTCCTGCTTATCAAAAGACTTTCTTTGAAAATGGCAATTTAAAGTCAATCAATGACTCGGCTGGCATAAGAATCTTTGACGAAAAAGGGAATTTGATGTTCCTCAAAGATTCGCTGGGCGAGAGAACTTATGGCGAAAATGGTTGCCTGCTTAATGCTGATACGGTGGCGCAGAATTGGCGCGTTAATTATCAAGTCGGCCAGGATGGTCGTGTTTCTTTGAGTAAGCACACACTAGATGGAGATTCTACTTATCGGGCGAGCTATGTTTCGGATAGCATCTTGATTTCCGAGGAGATTAGCTCTCCTGAAGGGACTCGGAGCAAGGAGTTCGATTCAACGGGTGTACTTGTTTATTCGAAATGGGTTAGTGATAGCGAGAGCGTTGAGACAGATTACTATCCCGATGGCAAAATATGGATGAATTATGTTGTTCGGAGTAAAGAATCCGAATGGGGGCCTGGTCGTGAAACGTTCTTGATGGAATTTAAGGAATATGCTGAAAATGGCGTGGCTCTCCGCGAATACGAGTTGCCCGAGGCGAATAAGGCCTCGAAACCGGTATGCCATTACCGTAACGTTGCCGGTGATTCAATCGCTGCTCCAGAACCGCGACAAAAATATCCTTACAGTTGGCGTAATGGCAACTTCTTTAGGCGGTTTTATCCGTTAGTCGATCGGTGTACAGTTCTAAAACGTTAATCAATTTCGGCTCAGTTCCACGACGTAGTCGGCTGCGTTCACGAAATCCTGTGCATGCTCGATGGCGATGACGGTGTGGCCCGCTTCGGTGAGGCCGCGGATAAGGTCGAGCAAATGCTGGATGTCCTTCTGGTGGAGGCCGCGGGCGGGTTCATCGAAAAGGAATAGCGTGTTGGGTGCCTTGGCACGGGCAAGCGCGATGGAAAGGCGTAGCCTAGCGCGTTCGCCGCCGGAAAGGTGGGCGGTGGTTTGCCCGAGTTTCAGGTAGTCGAGGCCCGTGTCGACTAATGGTTTTAGTTTGTCTGCAAATGGTTTAAGGTTGATAAAGAGCTTGTAGGCTTCGCCGATTTCTAAATCGAGGATGTCGGCGATGGATAGCGATTTGAAGCGGACTTCGAGGATTTCGTCCTTGAAACGCTTGCCGAGGCAGACTGGGCATTCGGTTTCCTCGTAGCCGGCGGGATCGTAGAGGACTCCTTCTCCCTTGCAGTTCTCGCAGCGGCCGCCGGGGGCGTGCGTCGCGAACTTGGATGCAGTGTAGCCGCGTACCTTGCTTTCGGGGAGTTTCGCGAACAAGTCGCGCAGCATCGTATTCAGGCTGATCGCCGAGGCGACCGTACTGCGGCGGTTCCCGTGGAAGTCGCCTGTCGAAAGGATGGAGAGTGCTTGGATGCCGAGGTCTTCGAATTCGCCCTGACTGGCGCGGGGGGCGAGGTTCTTGAACAAGAGCGTGGACTTGCCGCTGCCACTTGCGCCCGTGATGACGCTGAACATTTGCACCGGGAATTCAGCCGACACCGGTTTCATATCGAACAGCGCGAAGTCCTTGATGTCGATGGTCGCGGCGTTCTTAGATTGCTTCCACTTCGCTTTGCTCGTGGCAGGCTCTGCTACGCCCTTCGCAATGACAATCTTTTTTCTCTCGTCATTCCTCTCGTCTTTCGTCTTTTCTCTCGTCTCTCGTCTTTCGTCTTTTCTCTCGTCTCTCGTCTTTCGTCGTTCGTCTAAACCCTTAATCCACGCGCCCGTCGGCGACTCGCTATTCCCGAGCACTTCCTTGGCTGTCCCCTGGAACAATATCTCGCCGCCTTTTTCACCGGCTCCCGGTCCCATTTCAATGATCCAGTCGGCTCGCTTGATGATGCCCGGGTTGTGCTCAATGAGCACGAGCGTGTTCCCTCGGGACTGGACCTTCTTGAGGACTTTCCAGAGCGCATCCACGTCGCATTGGTGGAGCCCGCTGGCGGGTTCGTCAAGCACGATGAGCAAGTTGTTCAGGTGCCCGGTACTGAGACTTGAAAGGCGTAAACGCTGGATCTCGCCGCCCGAAAGCGTGGTCGCGCTACGGCCGCCGGTCAGGTAGCCGATGCCGAGTTCGTTGATGGCCTCGATGCGGTCGAGGAGCGCATTGAAGGCGGGCTTCTGGTTCGCGTTCAAACGGCTGTCGAACAGCTGGTGCAGTTTCGGCCCGAGTTTGGCGAACGGCGTTTCGAGCAAGTCCTTCCAGGTGGAGCCGTCTATGACTGATTGGAGCAGATTCTGCCTGAGCCGGAGTCCTTTGCAGTCGGGGCAGTCCTCGGCGGTGTCGTCTTTTTCGATGATTCCCGTGCCGCCGCAGGTGGGGCAGGCGCTCGTGCGCGAGTAGGGGGACAGGTCTTCCGGCTGGAGCGGTCGGGATTGCTGCTCGCCGTGGTCGGGGCAGCGCGGTGCTGTGCTGTAGAGTTTTCGGTTGCCGTTGATGTCGAGGACGAGTTCGCCGTGCGTGAGTTTCAATACGCCATCGACGGCCTCGGCGATGCGGGTGCGCGTGTTCTCGCGGACAATCACGCGGTCCACGACGATAAAGAATTCTTCGGGAACGATTCCTTTTTCGTTCTCGGTGAGGTCGGCCAGTGAATAACTGATTCCGTCGGCTATGGCGCGGGTGAATCCCTGCGCCAAGAACACCGCCGAAAGCTTGTCAAGACTGGGTAAGGTCCCTGAGCTTGCCGAAGGGCCGATACTTTCGATCCTTGCGAAAAACTGCAACTTGCTCCCTTGCGGCAGTCCTGCGATTTCCTTGATAATCTCCTCTCGGCTCTGGCATTCCATCGGCTTGCCACACACGGGACAGGCGGGCCTTGCGAACTTCGCGAATAACCCGCGTAGCGTGCTGTCACATTCCGAAAGGCTCAATGCGTAGGCTTTTGCGGGCGCTTCGCCGTGGCTCGGACCAACGGCGAGGCTTGCGGGGAGCCCTTCGGCGCTGTCGATGGGGATAATCCTTCGCCCGCCCAGGAGTTCGGCGGCAAAGGGGGAGAGTGTTTCTAGGTAGCGGCGCTTGGATTCTCCGTGCAGCGTGTCGAGGACGAGCGTTGACTTTCCACAGCCAGAAGGCCCGCAAACAACTGTAATCTTGCCCAGCGGGAACTGGGCGTCGATGTTTTTCAGGTTGTGCAGCCTGCACCCGCGTACGGAGATGAAATTGGTCATTGTATCGGCAGAGAGCTATGAGCCATTAGCAGTGTGTGCTTCGGCGCTCGAAGCCTCGAGCACCGAGCCTCACTACTCCTTAATCGTGAACCTGAGTTCGCCGAACGGCGTACAGAAGTCCATGTCGTCGAGGTTGTTCTCGCTGATTCCGGCGAACATGCGGTAGCCACCACCGATGGAGACCTCGAGCATACGCGTCACTCTATAGTTGAAGTGGAGCGCCATTTCGCCAGTGAAGAACTTGTCTTCGGGCGAGAAGGCTTCGTCGCCTTTCTCGATGACGTTGACTACGCCAGCACCGACTTGTACGGGTATAGAAATCGAGAACGCTCCATTGCGGTACGGGAACAGTTCTGCAAAAAGGCCGAATGCGTTGTAATTGACGAGCTCCTGGCCTTTGACATTCGGGTTCATGACGTCGCTCATGAGGAACGTTGCCCAGGCACCGTTTGCGATGATGTCGTTCCACTGCACACCGATGCGCACGCTCATGAAAATGGTTCCGTCGCGGGCGATGAGCGAGTTGCCCCCGCTCACACCGACAAGGCCGGACCAGGAACGCTCCTTGGCAGGGGCTTCGGTGGCTTGGTCGTTCATGCCGACGAGTTCGGCGTTGGCGCTAACGGCAAATGCAAATGCGAAAACAGAAATGAATTTTGCGAATCTCATAGATCTTTCGAGCCTCCTTGCCAGTTCCATGTTTTTTTACCTGCCTCGGGCCAGTGGCAAATGGTCCAGACGAGGCTGTTCCCACATAAAATAATCACCCAGATGCCAAAAAGCAAGAAGAGAACCAGGGGAATGAACGCCAAAGAGCCATAAAAGATGGACATCCTGTTCACCATGGCCGTTTGGATGAGCATCAGAATCTTGACGTAGATGAAAATGGAGAGCCAGGCGAGGAAAGTTGCAAGGACGGAGGTCCAGTAGAGTTTGCGCTTCGTGTAGACGCCTTTCTTGTCGGGGCGGGACGGGAGTGCATAGAGCATCATGAATATGAAAAGCAACAGGATGACGTGGAATGTCACGTACCAGAATGCGTTGATTATCAAAGTCAAGAAGGAATGAGAGAAGTGGAACCCGTCGATGATGATGGTCGAAAGGATTTCTTGCACGTGGTTCACGAAGCCTGCGTAGAGCCCGATAAAACCGGCCAAAATGAGGAGGAACGGGGTGTAGATGCAGGTCTGCTTCCAGAGCGTTCGGGAAGTCTTGTTCTCCCAGACGACGTTGAAGTTCGATTCGAGGCTGCCGAACGCGAGGATGAAGGTGACGAAAAGGCCGGCGGCACCGATTATCCCGAGTTTGCCGATGGGAACGTGTTCGGCGTTTTCGACGAGGGCTACGATGGGTTCCGTGGGCCAGTCCAGGCTGAACATGTCGAGCAGGTGGGGAAGGTAGTCCGAGATGAAGTTTCCGAATCCGACGGCGAGCGTGATGGAGGTGAGAAGGATGAGCAGCGGGATAACGGCGAGAATAGTTGTGTAAGTAAGTGCCGCTGCACGGGTCAGACCATGATAATAGAGGAAAGACTTCCCTGTGACCACGATGATTTTCACAAAATCTGGCGATTTTGCAGCAATCCCGTCAAACAGGTTTTCCCAAGAAAAATCTCTCATCCATTTTGCCATTTGTCCCCAAAGATAGTAAAACGCCCGGATTGTTCGTGGGTGCGTTTCTTATATGAAAATTATTTGTTGGCTTGTGGGCTTTTTTTAAAGGGAATGTAAAAAACAAGAAACGTAAGGCGCCCGAACGTCTTTTTTTGATATGTGGACAATTCTCTCGCCTTTATTGTCGGTAAAATGAACTTGAAATAAAAAAATACAATTGGAAATGTGGACTTTTTTTTGAAAAAATATATATTAACTCCGTATAAAAGGTATGCCGCTCAATTTTTTCGGAGGCCATGAATGGGAATGAGATTTGTTGCGTCGGTGGGTGTTTTCACGCTCCTTTTCGGCTGTTTTTCGATGTCTTTTGCCGAAGGGCGCCAGGTTGAGGGGTTGACCCGTGGCCTCTCCGTGGCAGCGACTTCGTCCGGTGTGGTGGTCGGCTGGCGCTTGCTTGCCTCCGATGACCCGGCGACGGAGTTCAATCTTTATCGCGATGGAACAAAAATTGCGACAATCGGCCCTAACGACCCGACTTTCTATGCAGATGCCGAAGGTTCCACAAAGAGTGAATACGCTGTCGCCGCTGTTGTGGGCGGTACTGAACGGAAACAATCAAAGGCTGAAATCGTATTTACCGATAAAATTAAGGATGCGAACAACGTCCATTTCCCGTACAAGGTTTTAAAACTCGATGTTCCGGAATCGCAGAAAATGCCGGATGGCTCCTCATGCACCTACACCCCGAACGACATGAGCGTGGGTGACCTCGATGGGGATGGCCAACTGGATTTGGTTCTCAAGTGGGACCCGAGTAACGCCCAGGACAACTCGAAGGACGGCTATACGGGCTCGGTTTTTGTCGATGGCATGAAGTTGGACGGCACACGCCTCTGGAGAATCGACCTCGGCAAGAACATCCGTGCCGGTGCGCACTACACGCAGTTTATGGTCTACGATCTCGATGGCGACGGGATTGCCGAAATCGTGATGAAAACCTCTGATGGCACGGTTGATGGCAAGGGTAAAGTCATTGGCGACGCAAGCAAGGATTACAGGACCTCCGCAGGCCGCATTATGAGCGGGAATGAGTTCTTGACCGTGTTCAAGGGGAATACGGGCGAGGAGGTGGTCACGATTGACTATTGGCCCAAGATCGATATTTCGAAGTCGTGGGGTGATACTTACGGAAACCGGAGCGAACGTTACCTTGCAGCTATTGCCTATCTCGATGGCAAGCATCCGAGTGTCATCATGAATCGCGGCTACTACACGATGGCCTATCTTGTCGCATACGATTTCGATGGTGAGAAGTTGATTGAACGCTGGAAGCATACTTCCGACAAGTCCGGCCAAGGCCTTTATGGCGAAGGCAACCACAACCTTTCTGTGGGTGACCTCGACGGCGACGGCAAGGACGAAATTGTCTTTGGTGCCGCGGCGCTGAAGTCCGATGGAACTCTCCTTTACCGCACTGGGTTCGGTCATGGCGACGCCATGCACCTTTCGGACATGGATCCGGACAATCCGGGCTTGGAACTTTACGATGTCCACGAAGATAAGCAAAACAAGTATAGCGAAGAATTCCGCGACAAGGACGGCAAGGTTATTTGGGGAACGACCCAGACCGAGGCCGGGAATGTAGACAACGGCCGCGGCATGGCTGCCGATATCGATTCTACGAATCGCGGTTTCGAGATGTGGTCCGGTACCAGCAAGGGCGCCCGCTCCGTCAAGGGGCAGGTCGTCACCACGACGGGCCTTTCGCAGAATTTCCGCATCTACTTTGACGGCGACCTGCAAGACGAACTGATGGATGGCACCGGAAGCCCGACAGTGGAAAACGGTGGCGCCACTGGCGGAAAGATCGAAAAGTACAATTCAAGCAAGAAGACTGTGGATCGTCTTTTCAGCTTCTACAATGTGGAAGGCGCTTCGCTCAATAACTGGACCAAGGCGAACCCCTGCCTCGTGGCCGACCTCTTTGGCGATTGGCGCGAGGAATTCATCGTGCGCTCCGCTTCCGACCCTTCGAAGGTCATTATCTTCACGACTCCGTTTACTACGCCCTACCGTGTTTACACGCTGATGCACGATACTCATTACCGCGTCTCGATTGCCTGGCAGAACGTGGCCTACAACCAGCCTCCTCACTTGGGGTATTACTTGCCCGACGCTGTCAAGGATTTGAAAAAGCCGGATGTGACGATAATTGGTGGCGATACGGCTGAAGTCCCGTTGACGGTGCGTCCTGACCTTAAAAATATACGTAAGGCAGACAGCTTCGCCTTTGTCGATGGGGGGCTGCGCGTGAACAAGACTGGCTTGGCCCGTGTTCGGATTATGGACCTTCAGGGCCGAGAAGTCTTGAGTGCCTCCCGGAATGTCAAGGCCGGGGAATTGTCTATGATGTTTGGTCGCGACGTGCTCCCGGAAGGCATTTTCGCCGTGACGGTAGATGTGGACGGGGTTTTCGTCGGAAGGAAAGTCGTTTCGTTTACGAAATAGTATTTTTAGTGCGGGGACGTTTGGCAAATAATCAACCAGAATCAGGAGAAATTATGGCAAAGCATTCTTGTCTTGATTTTTTTGCAGTTATTCCTGCTTTAATTCTCGCGCTTGCTATCCAATCCTTCGCTCTGCCCCGCCAGATGGAAGCTTTGGATCGGGGGCTCCTTGTCTCGAATGTCGGAAAATCTGGGATGCTTGTCTCCTGGCGACTCCTTGGTACGGAAAAATCCGATACGGAATTCAACCTTTATCGCGATGGCGTGAAAATCGCGACCATCGGGAAAACGGACGGGACCAACTACTTGGACGAGGATGGGAAGGTAACGTCCAAGTACGCGGTCTCGGCTGTAGTAGACAGCGTGGAAGGCGACAAGAAGAATGCGACTGTCGTCTTTGATTCGACAGTTGCTTTTGGTGGAAGGTCTTTCCCGTACAAGGTGCTCACGCTGGACCGCCCTGCCCGCCAGACTATGCCCGATGGCATAATCTGTGGGTATTATCCCGACGATATCAGCGTCGGTGACCTGGATGGCGATGGCGAATATGAACTGGTCGTAAAATGGATGCCGAGCAATTTCAAGGATAATGCGCAGTCTAGCGAGGGCTCGTACACGGGAACGGTTTTCATCGATGCATACGAATTGGATGGCACTAAACTTTGGCGCGTTGATTTAGGCAGGAATATTCGTGCGGGTGCCCACTATGTTCAATTTCAGGTTTACGACTATGATGGCGACGGCAAGGCTGAAATGGTTGTGAAAACGGCCGATGGGACCATCGATGGCAAGGGTAAGGTGATTGGTGATTCTTCTAAGGATTATCGCAATGCGGCAGGTATAATTGTCGAGGGCCCGGAATATTTGACAGTGTTCAATGGAGCTGACGGTGCAGAGATCACGACGATTGATTTCGTTCCTCCACGCAGTATTCGTAAGTTTGACATGAGTCCTGAGGGCTGGGGTGATACTTACGGAAACCGCTGCGACCGCTTTTTTGGGGCGACGGCCTACCTTGACGGCGTGCATCCGAGTGTAATTATTGCTCGAGGCAACTACACGGCGGCTTACGTGGTGGCATACGACTTTGACGGCAAAAATCTGAAGCCGCGCTGGTTCCACAAGTCCGAGACTCCGGGCGAAGGCCTTTATGGGCAGGGAAACCTCAATATTGCTGTTGGGGACGTGGATGGTGATGGTAAGGACGAAATTATCTATGGTGCGGCTGCTTTGAACCATGATGGAACGTTGCGTTATTCCACAGGCCTTGGATATGGGTTTGCTGGACATTTGGGTGATTTGGACCCGGACCGTCCGGGACTTGAATTTTGGACGATTCATTCGAATACGGAAGGCAAGTATTCTGCCGAGCTTCACGATGGTGATGGCAAAATCCTTTGGGGGGACGCTCCTCTCAGTAACAAGGAAAATGGCCGCGGCATGGCTGCCGATATCGATTCCACTCATCGTGGCTACGAAATGTGGTCTAATGTGATTCCCGTAATGCATACGGCCAAGGGTGACACTATCAAGTTGGATGCCTCGATTGCCCCGGATGCTTCCGGAAGGCCTTATTTTGGGGCACTTGTGCCGACGAATTTTAGAATCTATTTCGATGGCGATTTGCAGGATGAACTTTTGGACAGTTCCTATGTGGCCAAGTTCAATTCGGTCGACAAAACGCTTGGAACTTATTTTGACGGCGCTACAGTGTTGGGGTTGGGTGGCAACTATAACAGGAGATTTCCCTGTCTTGTTGCGGACCTCTTTGGTGACTGGCGTGAAGAGTTGATTCTCCGTTCCAATAGGGATTCGTCTAAGATATACATTCTATCTACTCCGGAGGCGACTCCGTATCGCTTGCATACACTCATGCACGATGTTGTATACCGCGAAGCCATCGCCTGGCAGAATACGGCTTACAACCAGCCCCCTCACACAAGTTACTACTTGCCGGATATGGTGGAAAACTTGAAACCGCCCGTAATTTATACAGTGGGCGATAACGAATATGTTGTATCTCCGGATGCGGTTCTCACCAAGACGGGCTCCGGCAAGGAAAAGCAGACCGTTACTGTGGGCGAGTCGATAAAGTCGTTCGGTTACGATTATTTGTTCTGCACTGGAGTCAAGGTGGAAGGTCTTCCGTCGGGAGTGTCTGCCAAGGTCGATTCTGCGGCGCAGACGGTCAAGATTTCGGGCACGCCGAAGAAGTCGGGCACGTTCAAGTTTAAAGTGACGACCGTGGGCAGCAAGGCGGAAAATGTGACGGTCAAGGGCGAAATCGTCGTGAAGGAAGCCGCCAAGCCGGATACGTCGAAGGTGGATACATCTAAGACCGATACGAAGGATTCTTCCAAAACAACGCCGAAGGACTCCTCGAAGGTGGTGAAGGTCGACACCTCCGTAGTGGATGCAGCCAAGCCTTACGAAGGTGAAGGTTCGACGAAGAAAGATAACAAGGGCTACACAGGCAAGGGCTACTTTGATTTCAAGGATTCAAAGTCGAGCTATGCGACATGGCTGATTAAGTCGTCCAGTAAATCCTCTACGACGGTGTCCATCCGTTATGCAAACGGGGGAGATGCTTCCCGCGATATGACCTTGGTTGTTAATGATGAAGATGTCGGGACAGTCAAGATGGGCAAGACGGGTGGCTGGAGCAAATGGAAAACCTCCGATATCAAGATTAAGTTGAAGAAGGGCAAGAACACCATTACGCTCAAGTCAACGACAAAGACGGGTGGTGCCAATGTGGATGCATTCTTCTTTGATATTGCCGGTGTGGAACTTTATACGGACAAGAAAAACTCGGATGCCCTCCCAGTTGTGCAGATGAGTGATGGTTTCTTCTACCGTCCGCTAACGGGTACGCTTTTCACTTCTGTTTCCGGTTTTGTCGAAGTTCTCTTCTACGATGCTTCTGGCACAATGCGTGCCGCGGTTTCGGGCAATGTGTCTGCAGGTGAGAGCGTAATTGCGCTCGAACGGGGCGTGTTGCCGGGTGGAACGTATATCGTGAAGGTGAAGCGCGACGGAAAGCTGATGCAGAAATCCCTCTTTGTTAACCCTAGCCCCTAGCCCCTAACCACTAACCACTCCTTATGACCATCTTGAACAAAATATGTCAAACTGCCGTCCTCGCCTCGATAGTCGTGTCTTCGATTGTCTGGGCGGAGGTGACTATATATATGTGTGGCGATTCCACCATGCAGGATTGGAACGAGGGCTACTACCCCAAGCAGGGGCAGGGCCAGGATTTCCATTACTGGTTTGACAAGGCGAAGGTCGTAAATCGTGGTCAGGGCGGCATGTCGCTGGGTGGTGGCGGTAAAGACAAGAATGGCGGCACGGCTGTCGGCTACTACGACATGTTCTTCAAGAAGGGCTGTTCCAACGGTAACTGCATTGCCGAAAAGCTGCAGCCCGGCGATTACGTGGTTATCCAGTTCGGGATTAACGACATCAATTACAGTACCGAGGATTTTTACAAGTCCAACATGAAAAAGATGGTCGATGATGTTCGTGCCAAGGGGGCGAATCCTATCATCATGAGCCCGATTCGCCGTTGTATCTTCGATTCCCCGACGCAAATCCATAACAGCTATCGTGGCTACCCGGCGCTTAACCAGCAACTAGCCAAAGACTTGAATGTTCCTTTCATCGACATGAGCGAGATGGTTGCGAACTACATGATTTCTGTGGGCGAAAAATATGCCCAGCAGTTTGTTTACAATTTCTCCACAAAGGCGGAATATTCGAATTTGGGGGCCGACCAGTCCGATCAGGTGCATTTGCAGATGAACGGTGCGAACGCTTACGGACGAATCATAACCGAGCAGATGCGCGCCCACTCGGATACGGTCGTGAAAAAGCTCGGCGAGTACATGGCTCCCATGTACCAGGTGGATGTGAAGGTCTCTCCGGAAGGTTCTGCCGAGGCGACATCTATCAGTGCGTATTATCCGCAGGGCATGACTGTTTTGCTCAAGACGATCCCGAAAAATGGAAAAAAATTCCTTGGCTGGTACGACGGCAACGGGAACAAGGTCAGCGGCCAGGCGGTATCGACCGTGAAGTCTCCGTACATCTATACGTTCAAGATGGGGAATGCTTCGACGCAGTACACGGCTGTTTACGAGGGCGGTACTGCCGAGAAGTACACGGGTGACGGTGCCGCACTGACGGCATTCCCGACGACGACTCCCAAGAGTTTGGACGATGTGACCTTTGTCCCCTACACTCCTCCCGAAGGGAGTGAAGAGACTTCAGTGCCGGTCGACAAGGATATCAAGAGGTTCATCGATGCGAGCAATCCGGACAGCGGTGTCGGTAATACCGAGAACAACTGGACCGGATTTATCGGCGAAGGGTTCTACAACATGGAGAATTCCAACACGTCGTTTGCATCTTACAAGCTGAAATTCCCGGCAGCGGGTTATGTGACGCTTGCCGTGCGCTATGCGAACGGTGGAAATGCCGACCGTACGTTCAATGCTTATCTGGACCACGATTATTACCTGAAGGCCCCGCCGACCGGTTCCTGGGATACCTGGGACACGGCTTACGTGGTGCTCGACGCGCCGCAGGGCGAGGCGGAACTCAAGTTCATGTCGACGACCTCCGATGGTGCCCCGAATATCGACGCGTTCGGCTTCAGCTTTGCCGGCGTGTGCCGCATAAGTGAAAGCTGCGCCGACACTACCGATATAACGAAGATTGCTGTACAGGGCGGGGTTGGGCAACCTGCGGTTCGCATACGCGGGAACGACCTGGTCCTGGCTGGCAATGGGCCAGCACAGGTAAGCATTTTCGACATGCGGGGTCGAATTGTTGCCCGCAAGGTTGTCGGGTCGGGAACGCTGGACTTGGCTTCTACAGTCAGTGCTGCCGGTCTCTACCGTGTTGTCGTGAAACAGGGGAATGTGAAGTTTAATGGAATGTATGCAAAGGTGAAGTAGCAGTGAGCAATCAGCAATGAGCAGTGAGCAGTGAGTAAGATTCTCATCGCTCATACCTCATTGCTCATACCTCATCGCTCATCGCTAAAAGGTTCTTTATGAAGTCTGTATTGAAAATCCTCCTTCTTTCTGCTTTGTTCGCGGGTGTTGCCGTGAGCGACTCTACGAGTTTCACTATTCATGTGGCGGGTGATTCGACGGTCCAGACGTATAAGGATTCCGCCTATCCGCAGACGGGGTGGGGGCAGGTTCTCGGGTATTTTTTTGACGGAGCTCGCGTCAAGGTGAACAATGCGGCTCTCGGTGGGCGCAGTTCCAAGAACTTCATCGAAGAAGGCCGCTTGGACGGAATCCTCAAAGCTGCGCAGAAGGGGGACTTCCTTTTTGTACAGTTCGGCCATAACGACCGTGATTACAGCAAGGAAGCCCGTTATGTGCCTCCTGAGGATTTTCCTGGTTACATTCAGAAGTTTGTCGATGAGGGTAAGAAAAAGGGTGTGAATGTCATCCTGGTTTCTCCTATGAACCTGAACGGAAGCCGCAATGTCTTTTCGACGGGTAACAACAACTACGATGCCCGCGGCATGATGCAGACGGTCGCGAAAAACAACAAGATTCCCTTTGTCGATTTGAACATGAAGTCGTATAATCTGTACAATACGACGTACAAGAATATCCCGGATTACGTGACACGTTACCTGTACAAGAAACTGGAGAAGGGCGAATATCCGAATTACCCGGACGGCGTGAATGACGGGACGACGCACTTCCAGGAAATGGGCTCCATGGGGCATGCCCAGCTGATTTGTGAAGAACTTGAGGACAATCTCAAGAACAATACCGACCTCTCCGACGAGGCAAAGGCTGCCCTCACGACGCTTGTCTCGGCTATCAAGCCGCGCTACACTATCAAAGTGCAGACGAATCTTTCGAATTACAACGGCCTGATTACGCAGACGCAGTACTTCCCGGCGGGCGCACCGATGACGCTCCGCGTGACCCCGAACGGCCAGACGTTCGAAAAGTGGGTCGATGACGATTGCAACGAAATCTCGACCAAGCAGATTTATTACGGCTTCAAGACGAAGGCTCGCGACATTACTTACACGGCGATGTTCAAGGGCGGTTCGGAATGCCAGAAGGTCGATCACGGCGAGGAAGGTTCTAGTGGGGAAAATCCGACTTCTTCGAGCTCGGAAGGACCCGGTTCGTCAACCTCGATCGATACGGCGCTCTGCTTTACGGGCGTGGCCGATACGGCTTGGCGTTCCCCGATAGACATGTCCAGCCCCGAGGTGAGCGACGGTTCGACCGATAAGGATCACGAAGGCTATACGGGCAAGGGATTCTACAACATTTCGAACAGCGCGACGAGCAAGGCCGTTTATAACCTGACTTCCGACCAATCGGCTTCCAACGCCCGCGTCATGGTGCGCTACGCCTTTGCCGGAACATCCAACCGCGACATGAAAATCACGATTGACAAGGGCACTTACGATGTCGCCTTCCCGCCGACGGGTTCCTGGGACAAGTGGGATACCGTCTATATAGAAGATGTCTGGGTGGATGCTCTGGATTTCCAGATGACGATAGCATCTACGACAAATGACGGCGGCCCGAATATTGATATGATTGCTTTCGACATCAAGGGCGTGTACCGCACCGGCTGCAAGCCCGCAAAGGTGGCGAACGATTCTCAGGAAACGACACGTATTGCTCCTGTACGCGAATTTTCTGTGAACCCCGCACCAAAGAAAACTTTCAATGCCCTTGGCCGCAAGATTCCTGATTCGGATAATGTGCGCCGTCGGCAATTATTCCCCCGTTTTTACTCCCGCTGATTTTTGAACTATGGTCAATCTTTTTGAATATTTGAACTACCGCGATTTTTTGCGCGATGCCTACGAGGAACGTCATAAGGGCGATTGGCGTTTTAGCCACCGCTACATTGCCGAACGAGCCGGTTTCGATGCGTCGATGTTCAACAAGATTTTGCAGGGTAAGCGCAATCTGACAGCTCGCCTGGTTTCCGTTTTTGCCGATATTTTTTGTAACGACTCCCGCGAAAAGTCTTACTTTGCCGACATGGTGGCCTTTAACCAGGCCAAGACCCATTCCGAAAGCCGTCAGTATCTTGAAAAACTCGTGGCGACCAAGGAATGCAAGGTCGAAAACGTGGCGAAGGACCAGTTCGAATATTTTGACCACTGGTACCATGCGGTTGTCCGCGAACTCGTGACTTTTTACCCGTATGTGGGCGACGATGCCGCGCTCGGGCTCATGGTGCGCCCGCCGATTACGGCAAGCCAGGTGAAGAGTTCCATTGCGTTGCTCGAACGCCTTTCCATGATTCGCAAAGACGAGGCGACGGGTTCTTATGTACAGACTCAGGGGTTGATTTCGAGCGGTTCGGAATCTTACAGCACGGCGGTCAATTCGTACATCCAGCAGAATCTGGATGTAGCTCAGACGGCGATGGACCGTTTCGACAATGAAGAGCGCAACCTTTCGACACTTGCATTTGCCTGCGACGAGACAACGTACAGCGAATTGGTAGAAATGGTTCGCCGTTTCCGTCGAGAGATTCTTGCAAAGGTTGCGCAGTGCGAAAAGCCCAATCGCGTGTTCCAGCTGGGGATGCAACTTTTCCCGCTTTCGGATCCGTATCCACCGCCGCAGCGTCGCGGGCGCAAACGCCGGATTCGCGGGCAGGAACTTGCTCAGGCTGCCGACACCGAGAAGTCGGGGGAGGCTGCGGACGATGAATAAGGGAATGTGGTTTTTGTTGCCCGTGTCGCTCGCGGCGGCGTTCCTTGTCTCGTGTTCCAGCAGCGAAGGGCCCGAGACTGCAGGCGGCACGGAAGCCGAGTCTACGATGGCTTTCCGTGTGCGGCTCTCCGACGGGAGTGCCGCTGCGTATGCCCGCGTGCGCGTGCTTCCCGGAGATTTCCTCAGCGACGGGCGTTCTACCGCCGAATGGCAAGAGTCAGATGCGAATGGCTTTATAAAAATGGAGGCGGAGCCCGGTTCTTACACGGTGGAAGCCCGCCATGTCGATGGTTCTTTGGCAACGGGCGCTGTCCAAAACGTTGCCCTGGATTCAAAAAAAGATGATTCCAAGGTGGATACGATTGAACTGGGAGAACTTTCGTCTATCGAAGGGTTCGTTTTGCTCGGCGAGACATCCCCTGTAATCCGTGTTGCCGGTCTTGACCGTTATGTAGTTCCCGACAGTACGGGGCATTTTGTGATTGATTCGCTCCCGGCAGGGACTTTTGATGTCCAAATCGGGGATCCGTCAGAAACACATTCCGCCAAGGTTGAGTCGGTTACTGGGGACACGCTTTATGTGGATTGTTCCGATTCGGCATCGGCTATCAACGTTATCAAGTCGCAGAAATCGGCTGCAAGTGAATACCCTGGGAAGGATTGGGGCGAACATGATGCCCTGCTTTCCCAAATAGATGGCTATGCTGCCGGCACGCTTGGTGCGGCAGGTGTTACCGATAGCTTGGGCGAAATCTCCAAAGCCAAAGGCGAAATCTGCATCGTGACGACGACGGAAGACTATGTCATCGTCGAGGACACTACAGACGTGGATTCTCTAGGCAATGCGGTGACAAAAGCAGAAATTGCTCCGGGCTCGCTCCGTGAATGTGCGTACAGAGATGGCCCCACGTGGGTGCTGTTCAAAAAGAGCGGGACTTACAACTTGCAGGCTCCGCTCCGCCTTAAGAAAGACAAGACGATTGACGGCCGCGGCCGTGATATCCGTATTACCGGCATGGGAGTGCTGACCGACGTGTCGAGCAACCTGATTTTCGAGAACCTGACCTTTACTGCTCCTGCGATTACGGCGTTGGACACGACTTCCAGGCGTGCGCTTTCTATCCATAACGGGACGCATCACGTGTGGGTGGACCACTGCACGTTCGAGGAATACCCGCTGGTACAGTTCGACGTGAAGCGCGGCTCGCACAATGTGACGGTTTCTTGGTCTCGCTTCGAAAATGCGCAGACGGGAATCCTGTTTGGGCTCACGGCCGATATCGTGAAGGAACCGGACCAGAAACTCACCGTGCATCACAGCTATTTTGCTGGGCTTGCCGGAAAGGGAATCCGTGCGCATGGCGGAGAACTCCATGCCTACAACAACTTCTTTGCCGATGTGAACGAAACTGGCATTGAATGTTCCGATTCGGCCAAGTGCTACATCGAAAAGAATATCTTCGATACGGAAAAATCAGTGGAACTTTACACCTTCTACGATGAAGACGGCGCTCCTGTCGATACGAGCGTGGGTTTTGTCCGAATGAAATCAAATTGGCTTGTAGCTGGCGGCGAAGTCTTGGATGGCGACGCGTACGGCTATAAGCCCGATTACAAAGTCTCCATGGATGAAGTTGGTGCTGAAATGGCCGTTCGCATCAAGAATGAAGCCGGCCCCCGGTAATTTTGCCAAAATCTCTCGTCTTTCGTCTCTCGTCTCTCGTCTGAAATAGCTATATTTGGGCCGTACAATATCTAAGGAGTAGCGAAATGCTCAAATCAACACTTCAACAGACCGATCCGGAAATCTATAACATCATTCAGGAAGAAGCCGAACGCCAGGAATATGGCATCGAACTCATCGCTTCTGAAAACTACACCTCCAAGGCCGTCATGGAAGCCATGGGCTCCGTGCTGACCAACAAGTACAGTGAAGGTTACGTGGGCAAGCGCTACTACGGCGGTAACGAAGTCATCGACAAGATGGAAGCCCTCGCCATCGAACGCTGCAAGAAGCTCTTTGGCTGCGACCACGTGAACATCCAGCCGCTGTCCGGTTCTCCGGCCAATGCCGCTGTTTACTTCGCCGTCCTCAAACCGGGCGACAAGGTCCTCGGCCTCAAGCTCGACCACGGTGGACACCTTTCTCACGGCCATCCGGTGAACTTCTCCGGCATGCTCTACAACTTCGTGCAGTACGAAGTCGACAAGGAAACTGGCCGCATCGACATGGACAAGGTCCGCGAAATCGCCCTCAAGGAAAAGCCGAAGATGATCCTCGCCGGTTTCTCCGCCTACAGCCGTAATCTCGACTGGAAGCGCTTCAAGGAAATCGCTGACGAAGTCGGCGCCCTCACCATGGCTGACATTTCTCACATTGCCGGTCTCGTTGCCGGTAAGGCTATCGATTCTCCGGTGCCGTACTTCGACATCGTGACGACCACGACTCACAAGACTCTCCGTGGCCCGCGTTCCGCTATTATTATGTGCAAGGACCGCACCATCCAGAAGATGGTGAAGGGCGAACTCAAGGAAGTTTCCCTGGCCAAGGAAATCGACAAGGGCGTGTTCCCGGGCATGCAGGGTGGTCCGCATGACCACGTGAACGCCGGTAAGGCCGTTGCATTCCTCGAAGCTCTCCAGCCGGAATTCCAGACCTACGCCAAGAACGTCATCAAGAACGCTCAGGCTATGTGCGCCGAAATGCAGAAGCTCGGCTACAAGGTCATCAGCGATGGCACCGACAACCACCTCATCGTGGTGGACATGACCTCCAAGGGCGTTTCCGGTAAGGAAGCCGAAGTGGCCATGGAAAAAGTCGGCATCTCCTGCAGCCGCTCCACGATTCCGTTCGATCCGCGCAAGCCGATGGATCCGTCCGGTGTTCGTCTCGGTACTGCCGCTATCACGACCCGTGGCTTCGACGAAGAAGACACCCGCGAAGTGGCTCGCATCATCGACCGCGCTATTCAGGCTAAGGACGACGAAGCCGCTCTTGCCAAGATTCGCGAAGACATCGTGGCTCTCTGCAAGAAGCATCCGCTGTACAAGTAATTTTGCGGAGCAAAATTACTTGTAGCTGTGAGGTCGGCCTTCGGCCTTTGAACTGTGAGGCCGCATTCCTTCGGAATGCTCAGAGCTAAATAATGGCGCCTTTGGCGCAAGATATTGAAAAAGTGGTTCGCGTTTGGCGGACCGCTTTTTTTGTACATATCTTAAAGGCTCGAGGCACGAGGTACGAGCAATGAGCAATGAGCAATGAGCCATGAGCGGTGAGGTTTATATACCTCATACCTCAAAGCGACCGAAGGTCGCGACCTCATACCTCATTGCTCAAAGGCGCGTCGCGCCGACCTCACACCCCCTAATCACTTCCTACTGTCTACTTTTTCTCTCGTCTCTCGTCTGTAGCCGCGCAGCGGCGTTCTCTCGTCTAACCACTTCCTACTGTCTACTTCCTACTGTCTACTTCCCCTCATACCTCATACCTCACACCTCAAAGGCACGAAGTGCCGACCTCATACCTCATCGCTCAAAGCGACCGAAGGTCGCGACCTCAAAGGCACATCGCGCCGACCTCACACCTCACAACCTTTCTATATTTCCCCTCATGGCCGCAATCCTTTTGCAAGATGTTTCCTTCCGTTATCCGGGAGCCGGCGCGCAAGCGTTGTCTTCGGTGAATCTCGAGATTCCGGAGGGCTCCTTCTTTGCGCTCCTTGGCCCGAACGGGGCGGGGAAGACGACGTTGCTTCGACTTTTGTGCGGGCGTTTCGCGAATTTCGATGGCACTGTGGATGTGGCTGAACCATTGCGCTCCGGGCGCGGCGTTCTCGACATGATGCGCTGTGGCGTGTTGCTCGAGAACCCGGGGATTTACCCGAAACTTTCCATCGAGGAATACCTGAGCTACTTTGCCGGGTTCTACGGGATGGGCGAGGGGGCTTGCCTTCCGGGGGGGCCGTCGCGTGAACGTGCTGAAATGCTCGCTTCGCGGTTGGGCCTTGCAAACCTGAATTCCCGCATGGGTACGCTTTCGCTCGGGAACCGCCAGAAGGTGCAGGTGCTGCGTGCGCTCCTGCCGAACCCGAAACTACTGATTCTGGACGAACCGGTGGCGAACCTCGACCCGGTCTCGCGTGAATGTGTCTGGAAAATGATAGAGGACTGGCGCAACGAAGAGGGCGGCACGGCGATTGTTTGTTCGCATATTCTTGCCGAGATGGAAGAGTACGCCACGCATTACGCGATTATCGATGGCGGGCGCATCCTGAAAGCCGGGAACGCCTTGTCGGGCGATTCCCGCAATACCGATTTTACCGTGAGGTTGACCGCTCCTGTTGATGTTGCCGCAGTGAACCGCGCCTTGGAGGCTGCGGGGATTTCCGTGAGCGATGTGTCGGCGCAGAAGGGCTCGCTTGCGTCAATCTACCGCGAAACCGTCCACAAATGATTATTTTTATCGAGAAATTTTGAGGATTTATGCAATCTTGGACCGAAATTAAGAAAATCGAGAACCCTACCGAAGAACAGCAGCTCGAAGCTGTCAAATTGAACTGGTATGCTATTAGTTTAATCCAGAATCCCACCGAAAATGTGCAGAAGGCCGCTTTTGAGCAGAACGTGCAGGCGATTCTCTATGTGAACGGCGGCCCCTGTGCGGTACTCGTCGAATCTTTCAATTCCATGGACGATGAATCGTTTGGCAAGGCGATTGCCGCCGAACCCAACTTGCTCAAGTTCGTGAACCGCCCGGAATTGCTCCGTGCCGCTATCCGTGCTGATTGGAAAATCATCCGCAAGATCGACAATGCGAGCGATGAACTTTGGGCCGAAGCGGTGCGCCAGAACATGGATGCTTTTAAGCTCGTCCGCCATCCCGGCGAGGCGACTCTGGTCGCGGCGATCGAGCATGACTGGCAGATTATCCAGGATGTGGAACGTCCGTCGGCCAAGATGCTTGTGGCTGCTGTCAAGCAGGACTACCACGCCTACGAATGCCTGAGTATCAAGTGCCGTACCGAAGAAATGCAGCTTGCCGCCGTCCGTGCCGACTGGCGCTGCATCGAACTTGTTTCTCGGCCGTCCGAAAACGTGCAGATGGAAGCCGTGAAGCAGAATAAGGTTGCTCTCCGCTTCATCAAGAACCCGGCCGAATCGGTCGTGACTTACTGCAACTAGAACGTGTGTGAAAGGTCAAACGCGAAGCGGCCCCGGGCGAAGGGCTCGCTGAGGCTCATGTCCTGGAATTGTTTCTTGAACGCGTAGTCAAGCCTGAACGTGAGGAACTGCCACCTGTAGCGGAGGCCGAAACCGAAGCTCGCGTCTTCTTCTTCTTCGTACAGCCCGTCGTCGGCGTCGGTGACCTTGGCCCAGTCGAAGAACTGCACAATTTGCCACTTGCGCCAGCTCCTGACGGGGATTGTCCAGCGGATTTCCTGGTTGAGCCTGACATATTGCGGGGTCAGTGCCGTGTTGATGACTTCTTTTTCTTTGCCGTTCTTGTCGGTCTCGGTGCTGGTGTAGCTTGCGTAAATACTGCGGAAGCGGTAGCCGCGTACAGACCTGGAACCACCTTGGTAGAACACGCGGGCGTCGTCTTCGATAGCCTTGTTGAAGAATCGGCCGCAGCTTCCGCTCAAGGCCCCGTAGAATGTCCAGAACAGCGGGAAATAAAGGTTTGTGGTCGCTTCTGCATACGTATAGGGGTTGCCAATCATGTGCGGGGACTCGAGGCCACCTTTCCAGTTGGTGCCAACGCCTGTAGTCGGTGCAAAGCGAATACCCTTGGTTGGGTTGAAGTAGTCGTCGGTATAGTCAAAGGTGAGCGCCACTTCGGTCTTGAACTTGAAGAGGCGTTCGTCGTTCTTGTCCACGTAACGGGTGTCGAACGTTCCGCGGAAACGGATGTGCTGCGTAATGCCGAAGGTGAGGTCGCCACGGTTGATGACTTCGTAACGCTCTTCGATGCTGTCCGGGTAGGCCGGGGGGTGGATTTTTTCGTGGTTGAACGTCAGTCGGTCTTCGAAGCGGATGGCTGTGGGAATCATCGGGAACGATGTCCCGAATAGGAGCGGGTTCGCGTAGCCTGCCGAGATTTCTTGCTTGTGCTGGGCTATCTGGAAGTTTGTCGAAAATTCGTTGAATCGCCCGAAGAAGTTCTTGTGCCGTGCATAAGCCTGTGCTCCGAATTCATAAGTCTCTTCGTAGAAGAATCCGTAGCGGGCATCACCGGGGACGCGCTCCGTGACATTGAGATGAACATCGGAAAGTCCGTCTGTACGCAGAGAGTCTTCGAGGCGGATTTGCGTGAATAGCTGAGTCGAGAATAGTTTGTTCTTGAAGGAGTTGTATTGCTTACCGTCAATAGTCTCTCCTTTGGGGATTCTCCAGAGCGACGAAAGCCAGGCTGTGTCGGTGAGCCCTTCTTCGCTCTTTTCACCCCGGTTGCCGCGGTCTTGTACGCGGGCGGTGGTGCTCCTGATGTTACCCATGATGACTTTGGCACCCGGCCTCACGTTCATTTCCACGTAGATTTTTTTGTTGACCGTGTCGAGCATTTCTACCGACGAAACTTGCGTGTGCAGGAATCCTTCTTGCCTGTAGACATCTACGATGGTTTGCATGTCCTTGGAAATGTCGTCTTGGGAATAGTAGTTGTCTTTCGAGGTCTCTAGAGAGGTTGTCTTTATTTCGAGGGCGTTTGTGTCGGGCACGATGATTTTTGTTCCACCGAATCTGTATCGCTCGCCTTCGTTGATGAAAATAATGTAGCCTCGCTGCACGCTGTCTTGCGAGATGGGTTCCCTGCGGATGTCCAAGTTCATCTCGAGGCTGAAGTAACCGCGCGAGTAGTACAGCGCCTTGAGGTTCTCGATGGATAGGCGCATCAGAAAGTCTTGCTTGGTCGTGTCCAGCTGGCCGAACTCGTCGGGAATGTCGATTTGTTCTTCTATCTGGAAGTTGGAGAACACGTTGTTCCCACGGAATTCCATGTACCACGGATGCTTTATGCCTTCTTCGGCGAGGCATATCCCAATGAGGCAGGCGAGGAGGATGAGAATCTTATTCGTCATCTTTTCTCCTCCTGTTTGTAATCCGGTTCGATAGTTTCACAGTACCCCAGGTGCAACAGACATGGATTCCAGTAACGGTAAACATAGCCGAAACCGATGTTCTTTTCAATGCGGTTTTCGTTACCTTCGGTACCTGTGTTCGTTAAATACTGCTTGGATATCAGCATGCCACTGAGGGATAGGCTCGGGTTGAGGTGGTTCTTGTGTGAATAATCTTTATCTCTGAATACGGGCAAGGTGTAGTTGATGCCGAATTCCAGTGCCTGGTCGTAGGTCGGAGTTTCGCTCTGGTCTTGCGTATAGCCGAAGATGAGGCTCAAATCCTTGACCCAGCGGTCCAGCGAAACCGGAATCTTGAAGTAGCTGGAGTCCTTTTCGCTGGAGGTGTTGCTGTTGAATAGCATGACTTTCATATCGATGTCGCCAATATAGTCGCCGCCCAGCGTGCGGTTCGCTGTGGAGGTGATGACCTTGCCGATGGCCTTGCCTGCAATCTTGTTCCAGTCCGTCGCTTCTCCGTTGTCGTCTGCGATACAGCCGAGGAAGATGTTGTAATAGATTGCTGCCGACGAGTTCTCGTTGCCGCAGTTCGAACTGGGGACCGGTTGCGGGTTCGTGATTGTCCCTTGAATGTTCAGGTTGACGGGGCAGGTGTCTTCTTCGTCGTTTTCTCCGGTCGAAGAACAATAGGGAAGTTCCTGCTGGCTCGAAACATCGATGACTCCGTGTTGCCACGGGACGTTGTTCCAGCTGATGTTGAAGGAGTTCAGCTCGAACTGGTAGAGGTCCTTGACTCCGATAAATCCAGTGTTGGAGTTTCCGATGTCGCCGCGCAGCAGTGGCCGGTTCGTCGTCCCTAAAACCCAGATATCGAAGGTGAACGGGAATTCGGCAAACGGTGTGATGATTTCGACGGAATCCTTCTGGGTTTCTGTGACATGGACGGCGAGGTTGATTGGACTTGCCGTGGAAATCTTTGTTTCTTGTGCTTCTTTTTTGCGCAACTTGATAATGGCGTTGTTGAACATCGTGATGAACTTGTCGATCGAGTTGGGCGTAATCTCGATGTCAAGTTCCTTGGTGTAGACAAGCTTGTCTATCTGGAGTTGTCCGCTTAGGGTTTTGTTCTGGATAATGCCGTCTTTGCTGTGCGGAATGATAAAGTCGAAGTCGCCTCGGCCCAGAGCGTTGATGTCACCAATCGTTTCGTCGTGGTACTGGTACTGTATTGTGGGGACTGAAGCCTTGATGGTGACTGTGTCGTCGGAGTTTTCTAGCGAACCGTTGATGTTGTCTGCGATAACCAGGTGCCTTGCGGTCTGGAATGTGTATCGGTCGGAATGGAAACTGAATTCCTTGAGCCGTAGGCTGTCCATGTCGAACTGGAACTTGCCGAAAACGGTTTCGCCGCTGTCGTTTCGCGTTTCCACTTCGTAGATGTCCAGCAAGGAATTTTCCATGTGCCCGCGCACCTTGATAGGGAACTTGTAACTGAACTTGGGGGGCTGGTACAGCGTGGAATCCATGCGGATGTCTGCCGTGATTCCTTTGATACCTTCACGCAGGTTGGCCTTGGCTTCGATCTGCAAGTCGGTCCGCTTGATTTCGCTGATGGAACCCGGAATGAACCAGGAACCGTTCGCGTTCAGTTTCCCTGTGAACACAAGATTCGTGTCGATAAAGCCTTCGGCCCAGAGGTTTCCTCCGTTGTCGCTGTTGTGCGTAAGGCTCACGTGCCTTTCGGGCTTGAACACGTTGTCCACGATGACTTGTGTGTTTCCTGTCCATCCGCCACCGCCGATTCCCAAGTAGGCGCTCAATTCTATTTTGCTCGCTTCGGCAAAGAGGTTCATCTTGTGGATGCAGAAAAGCTGCTTGGGAATGTTGCTGAATTCAAGGTCCCTGAAATCGATGTTGCCCACGAGCCCCTGCCCTTCGTTGTATGCAATGTCACCGGTGATGAGGCCCGAGGAGAACGTCGAGTCGTTGAGCGGTTCAAGCAAGAGCGGAATGCCGAATTCGTGGGCGGACGCCCAGGCGTGGATGATTTGTATGGGGAAGGTGCCTGTGGGCTTAAAGTCCGGGTTCGAATCGTTCGGCAAGATGAACGAAGCTTCGGCCTCGACCTTGTTGTGGTTGTGGATGGCTTCGAACTTGTCGATGAATATGGAATCCCCGCTTTGCCTGGCCCGTGTATTCATTTGCAGCTTGAACGGTTGGTATTCCCCGTCGACAGAGACGTCGAGGCTTGCGATGTTTGTTTCGAAGTTCTTGTTGAAGTATCCTGTGACATTGCCGCTCAGGTTCTCGTTGAACTTGAGACGGGCGAAGGGAATGGTCTCGAATGCCACGTTGTCTGCCTTGCTCTGTATGGCTGTGGAATCGATGATGTAGATGTATGCCTGGCCGACTCCTCCGTGGCGTTGCGTGATTTTCCAGGATGTGTGCGGGTTCTTGTGGTCCCAGACGACATCGCCCACGAAGTCGAAAGTCTCCTTGGGCGTATAGATGATACCATCGGAGAATACGATGCTGTCTTTGTACAAGTCAAGCGTGGTCACCATGGAGTCTGCCGTCATGTGGTAGGCGAAAGGAATGGTATCGAACTTGACCAAGGCGTGCATGTGCGCATCCTTGAACGTGCCGTACACTTTGGTCGTCTTGCCTAGCACGAGGTTTCCCTTACTCCAGTCGATGGCCCAAGGTTCGTATGGGGAAATATCGCCGACATAGGTGATGTTGAATTCGTTTTCGAAGTTTATGTTCGCGTCGATGTTGGAACCTTGCCTCGTTTCCACGACGGCGTGGATTTTCTTGCCGCGGAGTTCGGCCGAGTGGATGGTGAGGTCGAGGGGCATCGTTTGCGGCCCGAACTTGGCGTTCATGTTCTTGATGTTGCCGTAAAGGTCAATGTTGCCGTTTTTCCAGATGTCGGCATCCAGTTCCATGGACCCGCCTTCCCGGTTATTGAACTTTGCGTTTACGTGGATGTCACGGTCGTTTCCGTCGAACTCTATTGCGGCGTCCAAAGCCATGAGTGGGTATATTGCGCTCATGTGTGCCTTGGCTGTCCCTTCGTAAGTGATTTCGCCTGTGTTGAGCTTGGTCTTGACGTTTGCCTTGACGTGAATGCCGGATATTTGCGGGGCCTTCTGTGGCCAGGCGAAGGGGAGCCACTGCTCCAGGTTGTCGACGTCTGTTTCTACGCTGGATGCGATATCCAGCATGTCGTCTTTCGGGGCCATCACGACGACGTCGAGGGAGTCTCCCTGCGAGTAAAGTTTTCCGTGTACCTTGAGGTTGCTCGAACTGAAATCCACGTTGATTTTGGTCCCTGCCGGGTGCGGAATTTGCGAACCTTGGACGTTGCTTACCGCAAGGGTGGCTTTCTTTTTGCCTTCGCTCTTGAGGGAGAAGTTCTCGAAACTCCAGCTGTTGCCATTGGACAAGTTTATTTCGCCCTTGTCGACTTTAAGCTGTATGGGTACGTAGAATTTGGCCTTTTCCGGAAATTCCAACGATTCCAGCGGTTCTTTCACCTTTGTCGTGTCTTCGGGCGGGACAGTGATGTTCGCCGTCATGCTGCCTAGGGCGAGCGATAGCCCGCGGGCATCCTTGTTCAGGAGCGTCGCGTTGATAGCCACGTTCCGTAAGACGAAAGTCGATGTTCCGTTGTCGACTTTTACGGAGTCCCAGTAATGGTCCAGTAGGGAACCGCCGTGGTAGCCGTAGGGTGTGATTGTTGTTGTCCCGAAGGTATGTTCGTTCGACAGGTAGTACGGGACGATATAGTCGACAAACCAGGCGCATGCGGATATAACGCCCACAACGATCATCGGGAAAAGGATGATCCTGAGAAATGTCGTAGCTACTTTTTTCAAGTGCGTCAAGAATATAGAAAAAAAAGGATGTGTTTTTTGCGTAACTTGTTGTTTTATAACTACTTATGAGAATATTTCGGGGTAGGGTGTTTTTGATTTGTTCATCTCGGGCTTTTTTACATGCCCTGTTCTTTTTCGGGCTCCGAACTTTTTTATATTGGGCTTATCGGAACATTTTTGAGCCTTTTGGCTCTTTTGATGAGGACTGCAATGAAAAATAAGGCTTTGGCGCTCCTCGCGCTTGGTGCGTTATTGTTTACAGGGTGCAATTCCATTGGCGACAAGGATACCATAATTGGTCGTGTGAATGGTGAATCCATCTACCAGGAAGACATCGACATGATTGTGCGCCTGCATGGGCAGAGCACCAAGTCGGATCAGGTTAAGTCGTCGATTTCGTCGTTGTTCAGCCGTAATGCGGTCTATTCGGAGGCTTTTGTCCGTTTCCCCGAAATCAAGGACGAATTGAAAAATCGTAGCAGCACGGTCGATAATTATCTTCTGACGTTTGCTTTCCAGCGCTTTTATGCGATGGACCGCTTGATGTTCAGTGATAGTGAACTTCGCGCCTTCTTCGATTCTCATCGGTCGATGTTTGGTGATTCCGCTGAATATATGGTTGTTCGTAATAGTGTCGCTGAAAAGCTCTTCCTCGAACGAAATGCGGATTCTTTGGCTGCATTCATCAAGAGAAAAGTTGCCGAAGGCGGAAATGTCGATACTTCTAGCGAACAGATGGGAGCCCAGTTTATCCGCGAATTCCGCGAAAAACTGGTCAACACGATGGGCGATTCCTTGATAAAGGTCTATAACTTGGCCTTGGTTCCAATCGTTCCTCCGACTCCCGAGGAATACTACGAGAAGCACAAGGACTGGTTCGTGACGGAACCGGGATTTGAAGTTTATCATGTCGAAATGGCCGATTCCGTGGCGCTCTCCGCGTTGTTCTATACCGACAGCATGGACCTCGACGAATTCAAGAAGATTGCCCGCGACAACAGCATCAACAAGGAAACGGCGGCAAACGACGGTTACGTGGGGAAGGTGCTCGAAAAGCATGTGTTGCCTTACGGTATAGGCGAAATGTCACCGTTGTTCACCCAATTCAAAGACAAACCGGTGGGTACTGTTTCCAAGCCGATACGCACGTTCATGGGTGAAACGTTCCATGTGTTCTATCTTGCAGCCGTGGTCCCGTCCCGTCAAAAGACTCTGGATCAGGTTCGCATTGCTATTAATAACGAAATCAAGAATGGAATCAATTATGATTTGGATTCTACGTACGTGCTAGTCACCATGAACGGGGAACCTGTAGTTCGCGAAAAAGATGTCTCCGATGTGTATGCAGCCAATGTTAATATGCTGAAGTCTCGCAGAATCCATGACAACATTGTCAATTCGCTGATGCAGAATATCGCTTTCGCAAACGAAGCCCGTAAACGCAAGGTCGACCATTCTTGGGAATACAGAGCCCTAGCCCGTAATAGCGCTGTTGACTTTGTATGTAACGCCTTTGAACATAAGATTAGGCACAAGCTCAACCATTCGGAAGATACGCTTAAGGCTGTTTACGACAAGATTGGGAATCCTGCACATCCGGTATTGAGTTTCGAAAAATCCCGCGAAGATCTCTCCGCCTGGCTGGATATGCCTAGGGTTATCCTGAAACACAGCTATTATTACCTGATGGAAGATTATCTCCCGAACGATTATGAATCGTCCATTCCTAGATTGTTTGCCGACGAGGTTGCTTCGTACAGCAATAACGTTTGGGATCGAACAATGACAGATGCGTGGAATAAGGCCAAGGTTTCCCTGTACGTGGATTCCATTACTTTGTTGCCGCAGGATAAATCCTTGGAAAGTGCTGTTCAAAAACTGGATTCGCTCTACCAGATGCAAAAACTGGATTTGGCGCTTACCGGTTGGAGGAACATGCGCAATCGTTATCCCGAGAACGATTCTATCATGAAAAAGGCGACGTACGAAATTGCTCACATCCTGAGCGATAAAAATGATTTCGATCGCTCCCAGCGTGAATACAGGTCCTTCTACAGAATTTGGCCGGATGACCCCAATGCCGAGAAGGCTATGTTCAGCCGCGGGTTCATCCTCACCGAAAACATGCACAAGGATTCCCTCGCACTCGAGGTTCTCGAAGAATTCAAGACGAAGTATCCTAAGAGCGAGCTGACCGAATCTGCTGACTGGCTCATCGAGAATATTCGGTCCGGTGGCCAACTTGCCGAGGACCTCATGAAGAAGATAGAGGCAGAAGAATAAGACGAAAGAACGGTGCTGCGCGCCTACAGACGAAAGACGAAAGAGTAATAATGACGCATCGCGTATGAAAAGAATCTTGAAAACGCAACTTCGTGTCAATATCATCGATTCTCTCGTCTCTCGTCTAAAAACAATACATTCTCTCGTCTCTCGTCTCTCGTCTCTCGTCTAAAATCCTATATTTCACGTACTTTCAAACAAAAGGTAATCCTATGGAAATGACATTCGCCATGATTAAGCCCAACGCCGTCAAGTCCGGCTTGGTGGGCCGTATTATTGACCGTTACATCAGTGCAGGCCTCTCCGTCTGCGCTGTGAAGATGCACCAGATGACTTCTGAAGATGCTCGCGGCTTCTATGCCGAGCACGTCGAGAAGCCCTTCTTCCCGGAACTCGAAGCCTACATGACCAAGGGCCCGTCCGTCATGCTCGCCCTCGGTGGCGAAAATGCCATTGCCAAGGTCCGCGCCATCAACGGTGCTACCAATCCGGCCAAGGCGGAACCCGGTACGCTCCGCTACGATTTTGCCCCGTCCATGACCGAAAACGTCGTTCACAGCTCCGACAGCCCTGAATCCGCTGCCCGCGAGCTCGACTTCTGGTTCAAGGCCGACGAACGCTACGCTTACGAAATGCCTTCTCTCAAGGCTTGCTGCGTCCTCTAAGTTTCAAAAATAACCCCTCTCAAGGAGACACAACTCAATGCAATGGATCGTCAAGTATCTTACCTCGTCCATCGGTAAGAAGCAGATCATGGGATGCACGGGTGCCTTTTTGGCTCTGTTCATCCTGGGCCACATGTGTGGTAACTTCCAGCTCTTGAATCTCGACCAGGCTTCGGCTCAGGCGTCTTACAACGCCTACACCGAGTTCCTGACTGGGTTCAACCCGCTCCACTTCCCGGTCAAGATGATTTACCTCATCGAACTGGTGCTCGTGGGTGCTTTCGCCCTCCACATCTTCCTCGCGGTGACGCTGAAGATCGAGAACAAGAAGGCCCGTGGCGGAATCGATTACGAAGTGAGCGCTCGCAAGGGTAAGAAGACCTTTGCGACCTTCACCATGATCTGGTCTGGCCTCTTTATCGTCGGCTTCCTCGTGCAGCACCTCATGATGCTCAAGTTCGGCGAACACTACCTCTACATGAACGACAAGGGCGAAATCGTCCGCGATATGTGGCTCACCACCATCCAGATGTTTGCTAATCCGGCTTGGGCTGCCTTCTACGTCGTGAGCATGTTCGTCGTTGGCCTGCACCTGTTCCACGCCATTTCTTCTGCGTTCCAGACCATGGGTCTCGCTCACCAGAAGTGGACGCCGATTATCGATATTGCTGGTATTGTCTACAGTGTCGTTATCGCGCTCGGCTTCGGCATTACCGCTGTTGCCGCCTTCTATCTCGCTGGCCAGCCCGAAACGCAGGCCCTCATCGAAAAGTCTCGCGCGCTCCAGCCACAGTATGAACAGCAGAAGGCCAAGGCTGATGCCGAAAAGAAGGCTAGCTTCGTGATTCCTTCTGTCGGTGAAGTTCAAGTTTCTCTCAACGCTGAATTTTAAGGAGACCACTAATGATTCTTGATTCTAAAATCCCCGGTGGTTCCATCGAAGAAAAGTGGACCAAGCATAAGTTCGAACTCAAGCTCGTGAACCCCGCCAACAAGCGTAAGTTCACCGTGATCGTGGTGGGTACTGGCCTTGCCGGTGCATCTGCTGCCGCATCGCTTGCCGAACTCGGTTACAACGTCAAGTCTTTCTGCATCCAGGATAGCCCCCGCCGTGCACACTCCATTGCTGCCCAGGGTGGTATCAACGCTGCCAAGAACTACAAGAACGACGGCGACTCCGTTTACCGCCTGTTCTACGATACCGTGAAGGGCGGTGACTTCCGCGCTCGCGAAGCCAACGTGCACCGCTTGGCCGAAAACTCGAACCTCATCATCGACCAGTGCGTCGCCCAGGGTGTTCCGTTCGGTCGTGAATACGGTGGCCTCCTCGACAACCGCTCCTTCGGTGGTACGCAGGTCTCCCGTACGTTCTACGCCCGCGGTCAGACGGGTCAGCAGCTCTTGCTCGGTGCCTACCAGGCCCTCATGCGCCAGGTTGCTGCCGGCAAGGTGAAGATGTTCCCCCGCCGCGAAATGATGGACCTCGTCGTTATCGACGGCAAGGCTCGCGGTATCATCGTCCGTAACCTCATCACTGGCGAACTCGAAAGCCACGTGGCCGACGCAGTCTGCCTCTGCACCGGTGGTTACGGTAACGTCTACTACCTTTCTACCAACGCTCAAGGTTCCAACGTGACGGCCGCTTTCCGTGCCTACAAGCGCGGCGCCCTGTTCGCCAACCCCTGCTACACGCAGATTCACCCGACTTGCATTCCTCGCCACGGCGACCTGCAGTCCAAGCTCACCTTGATGAGCGAATCTCTCCGTAACGACGGCCGTATCTGGGTTCCGCGCAAGGCGGGCGATACCCGTTCTCCGGACCAGATCCCGGAAGAAGATCGTTACTACTACCTCGAAGAGAAGTACCCGAGCTTCGGTAACCTCGTCCCGCGTGACGTGGCTTCCCGTAACGCCAAGCAGGTCTGCGACGCCGGCCTCGGCGTGGGCAACACCAAGCAGGCTGTGTACCTCGACTTCGCCGACGCTATCCAGCGCATGGGCGTTGCCGGTGTTTCTGCCAAGTACGGTAACCTCTTCCAGATGTACGAAAAGATTACCGACGAAGACCCGTACAAGGTCCCGATGCGTATCTTCCCGGCCATCCACTACACCATGGGCGGCCTCTGGGTGGACTACGATTTGATGTCTACCATCCCGGGTTGCTTCGTCCTCGGTGAAGCGAACTTCTCCGACCACGGTGCAAACCGCCTCGGTGCTTCTGCTCTTATGCAGGGCCTCTCCGACGGTTACTTCGTGATCCCGTTCACCATCGGCGGTTACTTTGCCGGCACCAAGCTGGAAAAGGTTTCCGAAACCGATGCTGCGTTCGAAGACTGCAAGAAGCAGACCGAAGAACGCATCCACAAGCTCCTCTCCATCAAGGGTCACCGCACCGTCAACGATATCCATCGTGAACTCGGTAACATCATGTGGGAATACGTGGGCATGGCCCGTAACAAGAAGGGTCTGGAAACTGCTCTCGAGAAGATTCCGGCTCTCCGCGAAGAATTCTGGCAGAACGTCAACGTGCTCGGTTCCGAAGGTTCCTTCAACCAGAACCTCGAACGTGCCGGCCGCGTCGCCGACTTCCTCGAATTCGCCGAAGTGCTTACGCTCGACGCTCTGCACCGTGAAGAATCTTGCGGCGGTCACTTCCGTGAAGAAAGTCAGACCGAAGAAGGCGAAGCCAAGCGCGATGACGAGCACTTCTGCTACGTGGGTGCCTGGGAATACAAGGGCGACGGCGTGAAGCCGGAACTCTCCAAGGAACCTCTTACCTTTGATAACGTCCACCTTGTTACCAGGAGCTACAAATAATGAGCGGACTCAATTTGACTTTGAAGATTTGGCGCCAGAAGGATGCCAATACCAAGGGACAGTTCGAAACTGTAAAGATCAACGATGTTTCTCCCGACATGTCTTTCCTCGAAATGTTGGACATTGTCAACGAAGAACAGATGAAGCAGGGCAAGGAAGGCTTCGCCTTCGACCACGACTGCCGCGAAGGTATTTGCGGTATGTGCTCTCTGGTCATCAACGGTATGCCGCACGGTCCCGACCATGCGACCACCACCTGCCAACTTCACATGCGCAAGTTCAAGGATGGCGACACCATCGTAATCGAACCGTGGCGCGCCGCCGCATTCCCGGTTATCCGTGACTGCGTTGTCGACCGTACCGCTTTCGACCGCATCATCCAGGCTGGCGGCTTCGTGTCCGTCAACACCGGTGCCGCTCCTGAAGCTTCCACCATTCCGGTTCCCAAGGCTGATGCCGACCGCGCCTTCGACGCTGCCGCCTGTATTGGTTGCGGTGCCTGCGTGGCCGCCTGTAAGAACGCTTCTGCAATGCTCTTCGTCTCTGCTAAGGTTTCTCACCTCAGCTTCTTGCCGCAGGGCAAGGTCGAAGCCAAGAAGCGCGTGCTCGCCATGGTCGCCCAGATGGACAAGGAAGGATTCGGTAACTGCACGAACCTTTACGAATGCCAGGCTGCATGCCCGAAGGGTATCACCGTGGATTACATCGCCAAGATGAACCGCGAATACCTCATGGCTACCGCCACGTATGCTGAAAAGGTGTATGGTAAAGACTAGCAATGAGGCGAATCCAGCACGAAAATGCTTGCATTTTCGTATTGGTGAGCCGAGTGGCGAGGGACTCCGAAGGAGTCCCCTAGCAAGGCGAGTGTCGCGAGCAAGCTTGCTTGCTCATGACCGAGCCGCAGCGAGTCTTGCGCTGAGTTGCGTAGCAACTTAGCGAAGGACTAATTAGACGAGAGGACGCTTTGCCTTCGGCTCCGCTACAGACGAGAGAAGCATCACGCGTCATTGCGAACCCCGAATAGGGGTGAAGCAATCCATAAAATAAAGAATAAAAAAGAGGACTGCTTAACGGCAGTTCTCTTTTTTATTGTGGATTTATACTTATTTTTGTCAGAAAGGAGTTCAATATGAAAAAGTTTTTTGCTTCTATTTCTGCAGTGGCTTTTGCCGTGGCTCTTTCTGCCTGCAACGACCAGAAGGCCGAATCCAAGGCCGACGAGTCCTTGAACAAGGTGAAGGCTGCCGGCGAGTTCGTGCTCGGTCTCGACGACTCCTTCCCGCCGATGGGTTTCCGCGACAAGGACAACAATATCGTGGGTTTCGATATCGACCTCGCGACCGAAGTTTGCGCCCGCCTGGGAGTGAAGCTCAAGACCCAGCCGATTTCGTGGGACGCCAAGGAGCAGGAGCTGAATACCGGCAAGATCGACTGCATCTGGAACGGCATGAGCGTGGATAGCGCCCGCGCCACCGCAATGAACCTGAGTGACCCGTATCTCAAGAACCGCATGATCTTTACCGTGAAGGACAAGTCGCTTGCGAACCTGGAAGCGCTCAAGGGCAAGAAAATTGCCGTGCAGAACGGCTCTACCGCCCAGAAGCTGCTCGACGCCTCCGAAGCGGGCAAGGCCGCCAAGGAGATTGTCCCGTTCGACGACAACCAGACGGCCCTGATGGATTTGGACAAGGGCGGTGTCGACGCGGTGTTCCTCGACGAGATTGTCGCGAAGTACTGGATTGTGAACAACGCCAAGGATTACGTGGTGCTAGAAGAGGGCCTTTCGGACGAGGTCTACGCGGTTGGCTTCCGCAAGAAGGACCAGGCGCTCCGCGATGCAGTGAACTCGACGCTCGCGGCGATGAAAGCCGACGGCAAGTTCGACGAAATTTCTGCCAAGTGGTTCGGTAAGTAGTGTCTGATCTCGGTTCGCTTCTTCCGATTCTCTGGGGCGGCTTCTGCACGACGCTCGCTATTTTCGGCCTGACGCTCCTGTTCTCGATCCCGCTCGGCCTGTTGGTTGCCGTGCTCAAGATGAGCAAGTGGCGCGTGGTGCGTTACCCGGTGTCGTTCTACATCTCGGTGATGCGCGGGACTCCCTTGCTGCTCCAGATCGTGGCGATTTACTTTGGCTCTTACTACCTGAGCGAATATTCGGGAATCGGGTTCTCGTTCGACCGTTTCCCGGCGGTGATTGTCGCGTTCTCCATCAACTACGCGGCCTACTTTGCCGAAATTTTCCGCGGCGGGATCCAGTCTATTCCGAAGGGGCAGTACGAGGCGGCCTACATGCTCGGGCTGAACCGCAGGCAGACTTTCTTCCGCATCATCTTGCCGCAGGTGGTCAAGCGCGTGGTCCCCGCAAGCGCGAACGAGGTGATTACGCTGGTGAAGGATACGTCGCTGGCGCAGGTGATTGCCGTGACGGAGCTCTTCGCCCTCGCCAAGAAGCAGCAGGCGGCTTACGCGAGCATCTACCCGCTGTTCGTGGCGGGTGTCTTCTATTATGTGGCGAACCTTTTGCTGAGTGCGTTCTTTGCTTACCTAGAACGCAAGCTCGATTACTACAAGTGAGGATGGAATGCCGATTCTTAAGGTAGAACACGTCAAGAAGTCCTTCGGTAGCCTGGATGTGCTCAAGGACATCTCGTTCGAGCTGAACGCGGGCGAGGTGCTCTCGATTATCGGCCCGAGCGGTTCCGGCAAGAGCACGCTGCTGCGCTGCATTACCCAGCTCGAGACGGTTGACGGCGGTACGGTGCAGGTGGACGGCAAGGACCTGGTGGTTCCGGGATGTTCCCCGGTGAAGTATTCCCCGGCGAAAACTCTGCGCGAAATCCGCCTCTCGACGGGGCTGGTGTTCCAGAATTTCAACTTGTTCCCGCACCTGACGGTGCTGCAGAACCTCTGCCTTTCGTCCGTTCGCGTGCTCGGCGAAACCCGCGAGAAGGCGAGGGATATCGGCCGTGCGTTGCTCAAGCGCATGGGGCTCGAGGGTAAGGAGAAGTCGTACCCGTGCGAACTCAGCGGCGGCCAGCAGCAGCGCGTGGCGATTGCGCGTGCGCTTGCGATGAACCCGAAGGTGCTGTTCTTCGACGAGCCGACGTCGGCGCTCGACCCGGAACTTACGGGTGAGGTGCTGAAGATTATCAAGCAACTGGCCGAGGAGAAGATGACGATGGTCATCGTGACGCACGAGATGGCCTTTGCCCGCGACGTGGCCGACAAGGTCATCTTCATGGACGGTGGGGTCATCGTGGAGCAGGGGACGCCCGACTACGTGTTCAACCAGTCGGGGAACGAACGCCTTGCGAGCTTCTTGAGCCGATTCGCGAACGCCTAAAATCCTCAGTCTTTCAAGCAGCGGACGGATAGTCCGTCGCTCTCGTCGTTCGCGCAGACGCTGACCATTCCTTCGGAACCGTTGCCGAAATGAACCATTGTCGCGCAATCGTTGTTTCGCGTGTCTATCGTCGATGTCCAGAAAAAGGTGGTGGTGCCGCCTGGCTCATGGAAATACTGGGATGCTGCAGAGTAATTCCCTGCGGACAGGATAGAAAAGCCGTATGTGTCTTTTCCGCCACCCCAGCCAACGACGGCGTAGTCAACGAATGCGGGGTATCCGCCGTTTCCTCTTTCGGGCCATTCTTCGACTGTGGGCAGGCTCCATCCGGGAGGGCATGCCACTTTTGCGGCTTCGAAGTTGTACAGGCGGCCATACTTGTCGCAGTTTTCCGGCTTGTTGCCGTTGCACCAGCTTTGCGGCCGGTTGGTTGGGAATCCCATGTCGCAGCCCCCGTTTTCGTCGCAATTACTCACAAGGCTGTCTTTTATTTCGTAGTTGAGGTTTTCGGCCATCCAGATGCGTTCGCCGAGTTTTACGGTCCTGTACGTCTTGCCGTCTCGCGGATCCGTAAACGTGGAACTGTCCTGTGCCGCAGTGGAATCGGCTTGCGTCGCGGTAGAATCGTTCTGCGTTGACGTGGTGTCGTTCTGGGCCGCAGTGGAATCGTTCTTTGTTGCGGACGGTTCCGGAGCCGGCTTGTCGCTGACTTCATAGGTCTTTCCGCTGAACCGGACGTATTCGACATCCCTGTTCACAGCCTCGATGTCGAACCAGTGGTCGCTATTGCACATGCATTCCGTTACATTGTTGTTGTCTCCATATCCGATTTCCAGTGTGTCGCCGGAACGTGTTGTCTTGGCGCTCCCAATGACGGAGCAGTAGTCGTTTACATTCAGGAGCATCACTTGGTAATGCCCTTCGCCGTCGTTAAGGAGGTACGCCTCGGGCAATTCTTCCGATGCCGCGATGTCTGCCGCGAGGAAGGTCCGTCTTGCCAATGAAGTGATGCAGGAACCGAGCTTGAAGCCGTTCTTGGTGTCCGCGGCAAACGCTTTCGAGGGCTTCTCTTTGCCGCCGGAACTGGATTGCGGCCCGCTTGACGACGATTGCTTGCCGTCCGCGGAGCTGGAGGGATTGCCTTTGTCGGGTTCCGCGCTCGAAGAACTGTCGTTCTGTGCCACGGTGTTGTCGATTTCTGTAGTTCCCGCTTCGTTAGGCGAATCGGAGCAGGCCCAGAATAGTGCTACGGATAAAGCGATTAAGTAGTTTGTCTTGTTCATATTCATTAGCCTTTCCTTGATTCTGCGTTGTTAATCTTGTCTGTTAAAGGGAAAATTTGCAGGTTCATTTGATAGACCTGGTCTATCTTTTGGCATTCGTTTGCAATGTCAATAATCTTTTTGCGGAAGATGTCAATCTCTTTTGTGATGCGGTCATAAACGGATTTGTTTATCCCCATGGTGACACCCGAAAAGTTGCGTTCCTCGACAGGGTCGTTGGCGATGGATTGCAGGGCCCGTTCGGTCATCTTTTTGTTCATGGTGCGGATGACGAGGGGGATGGTTTCCTTGGACCCCTTGACCGCCTTCTGCGTCTGCTCGAATGTCCCGTCGGCGTTCTTTTTGAGCAGGTCGGCCTTGACGAGGAACTGCAGAATGTCGCGGACTTGCGCCGCCGTCGTCTCGCTGCGGATCTTGGAGGCCATCTCGCCAAGGGTCGCTCCCGGCATGATGGGCGCTAGTTCACGGACGATAGGGCAGGTCGGGTCCTCGTAGTAGCGATATGCGTCCGCGTCGACAATGCGGATCTTGTTCATGTGGGCCTCGCGTTCGAGCTCCTTGAGGGCGGCTTCCTTTTCGCTGTCGTTCTTGGCGTTGCCGAACTTTACGAGCAGGGCGAAATAGGTGTAGTCGAACCCCTCGAGGTTCATGGCGCGGGCGGCCTTAGCGATACCCGGCTTGCTCAGGCTTGTCTTGCCGTCGCAGACCAGCTTCAGGTACGCAGGCGAGGCGAACCCGGCAAGGCTTGCGAACTTGCGCCACGTGAAGTAGGAACTTCTCTTGCGTTCTTCGTAGAAGTCCTGCATGTATTGGCGGTAATCTTGATATTCGATTATGGGTTTCATATCAAGAAAAATAAAACAAAATTACTGAAATTGCAACAAAAACAGCAATTTTTAATAAAATTTTTCATCTAAAAACAAATATGATACAAGCGTGTTTCATAAAGCTATTGTACATATGCAATATCCAATTTGCTTGGGCTGTCTTGTTGGCTGGTTGGGCTTAGAACTGCACCCGGTAGGGGAGTGCCTTGTGGAGCTTGCGGCCCTTGGTGTCGAAATAGTAGTCGCGATTAGGCTTTTTCATTCGTTTGACCGGACGATTGGCAATGGAGGTTGTTTGGCCATCGGTGTAGATCATGAAATACTGGTCAATTCGGTATTCCCTGACCTTTTCAAGGACAAATCCCGTTTCGTTTTCTTTAACCCTGTAGTAACGGTCGGTGAGTTCTCGGATTTCCATATTGCCGGAGCTTGCGTCTTCCTCCATCTTGTAAAATTCGTGGCATGTTTGTTTATCGTCTTTGTCGTTCACAATGAAAGAATAACCGACTGTGTCATTTGATGATGAAATGTTAAAATTAAATAGGGTGTCGTTTTTCAGGTAAACTTCAGAACGATATTGATTGTCTTTTGGGGAGAGCTCATGATAATCGGCCGTGGCACCGTTCTTAAAAAATTTGATACGAGCTTCTGTAACGCTCGCCTCATTTTCGTCATCGCCAGGTTCTCTGGAAATGGCTTCTATATACGTTGTATCGCCGAGAATACTTTTGGTGTATGCGATGCTGTTGTCGACAGCAGGGGAGTCGATGCCGTTTATCAAGTAAATGATACTCGTGTCCGAACTTGATACACCTTGGTCAGATTCTTCGCGTTCGGTTACAACTCGATCTTGTTCACGTATAAATTTATAAGAACTGAAATCATCGCTATCGATGTAATCTACAAAGTATTTATCAATGATTGCATCGTCTTTATTAAGATAAAAACTGCCCTTGTCCTTTCCAAACAAGAAATATCCTTCTGTACAAGTAATGGCATGGGCTGCTGCAGCCAACATCAAACTGAAAAAAATAAAACGCATTTATTACACCTCTTATATGGACAATAATAAAAAAAACACCCCGCCACTTTTTGAGTGACGGGACGCTTTAATTTACCTCAAAGGCCGTAAGGCCGACCTCATCGCTCAAAGCGACGAAGTCGCGACCTCATACCTCTTAGAGGCTGATCAGACCTTCGGTATCTTTGCTCATTGCATCATAGAATGCGAAGCGTGCATCAACTTCCTTCTGGAGGTCGTCGGCGAGCTTCTTGGCAACTTCCGGGTTGTTACGGGTGAGCTGCTTGTAGCGGTTTTCGGTGTAGATGTATTCTGCAACCGGAATCGTCGGCTTCTTGGAGTCGAGAACAAGGGGAGCCTTGCCTTCGGCGGCGAGAGCCGGGTTGTAACGGAGCAGAGTCCAGTAACCGGAATCCACGGCCATCTTCTGGTGCTGAAGCTGGCTGTTGAGATCGAAACCGTGGTTGATGCAGGGGCAGTAGCAGATGATCAGAGACGGACCATTGTGTGCTTCCGCTTCCTGGAGAACCTTCAGGGCCTGAGCGTCGTTTGCGCCGAGGGCGATACGGCCCAACTATGACGACCGTTCGGCTCACGCCTCACTCTCGCCAACACGACTTGTTAAGACAAGTCGCTTTTGGCTCACAGACGTTCTTGTAGCTCATGGCGATAAGGCCGAGGTCCTTCTTGCCGGCGCGCTTACCGGCGGCAGCGAAGAGGGCGACTGCGCCACGGTTCGTGGCCTTGGAAGCCTGTCCACCGGTGTTGGAGTACACTTCGGTATCGAGGACGCAGATGTTCACGTTCTCGCCGGTAGCCCTATGAGACCGTTCGCGCTAGAGTCTGGTTTAACACTCCGGTCGGCGCTCACTCTCGCCTCCGACGACTCGTTATGACGAGTCGCCTGAGGCTCACAGCGTGGTCGAGACCACCATAACCGATGTCTCTTGGGCGTTCCCGCACATATATGTGCGGGTCGCGGGCTATATTTTAGCGGCAATCGTCATCGCTTCGCTCGCCGCTAACCTGCTAAAACGGAGCCTTGCTGCGTTCGCTCACTCCGCAAGTCTCCGCCCCAAGGGGTCACTATCCCTAACGCAAATGTTAAACAAAGCTTTTTTCTGTGGATAGTTTTCACTGTCAAAAAATTTTTTCAAAAAAACATGTCCGACGATTATAATTTGGTAAATTACTGCTCATTTTTGTCATTTTATTGTCAATAATAAAATGTATATTTACGAAAAACGAGCAATCTATGGCAAAAAAGAATCAATCAAAACGCTTGACAAACCAGCATAAGGAATCTAAGGGTGCGAAAGGCATTTTTGGTGACGAAGCGAAATATCATGACATGGACGTGTCAGATCTTTCCGTTCTTGCTAAAGAACTCCTAGAAAAAGATTACCCACAACTAGTTTTTAGATACAGAAAGAGCGTCTCAAAGAAAGAAATAAATGACTCTCTTTGTCAAATTGACCCTGAATTAGGACAGACTCTTTTTGTGGAAGATTCTAGTATCAAGCCTGATGGTGGGATTATTGAAGTTAAAGACGATAATGGCAATTGGCGTATAGTTTTAGTTTCTGAAGCAAAACGCCAAGGTAAGGATATTGAAAACATCAAGCAAGGAAAGTTGGTTGGCACCAAAAACGACCAGGACATAATGAATGCGGGGAATGCTATAGAGCGTGCCCATAAAAATATTTCGGAAATCGCAAATTTCATGTTAAAGGAATCTTATTTTCCTTATGTCCTGTTCTTAGAAGGCTCCAATTTTTTGACGAAAGATGTTGTTGTTGAGAGACCTGATGGAAGAAAGGTTGTTCTTGCTTGTAATTCAGGTGCTATTAATAGAATCGATCGTCTGACGGCCGCAAACTACGGTATGCCTATAAACAAAAATCTATGCAAAAATAAGGTTGTTCAAATTGAAGATACGTGTGTAATGCTTCATGCAGCCTCCCTTTTCACCCAAGGAGACGGAAGGCGTTGGAGCATTAAGGATATGATTAAGGTTATGATGGATGTTGCCAAAACATCCTTACAAATGCTTGGACGAGATTTATTCAAACAGTTGACAAAATCGTAATGGGAGAAGTCATATGGTTCGTAAAGTAGATCATTCCCTTTTAGATAATGCCAAAATCAACAAAAAAGATGAATTTTACACGCAACTTTCGGATATCGAAAGAGAACTGCAATATTATGGGAAACATTTCAGGAACAAAACCGTCTTTTGTAATTGTGATGATGCTAGGGTTAGCAATTTCTATAAATATTTTGTAGAGCATTTTGAACAACTAGGTTTAAAAAAACTGATTTGTGCATGCTACAAAAAGAGTGATTCAGACTTGTTTTCTAAAGTGGAACGAGCATTCTATTATGAATATACTGGAAAAGAAAAAAAGCGACCAGCATTGAAAGATGTTTCTTTTTTCAAGGGTGATGGCGATTTCCGTAGTAAAGAAAGCATTGATTTGCTGAAAAAAGCAGATATTGTGGTTACGAATCCGCCTTTTTCATTGTTTAGAGAATATATCTCCCAACTTGAAAAGTACAATAAGAAATTTCTAATAATAAGTAACATTAACGCAATTACATATAAAGAAGTTTTCGCCCTCATCAAGGAAAATAAAGTTTGGATGGGCGTGAATATGGGGCGAGGCATTTCGGGGTTTATCGTTCCCAAACATTATAAACTTTATGGTTTAGAAACCAAGATAAATGAGTCAGGAGAAAGAATTATATCTCCGAACAATTGTATGTGGCTCACAAACCTTGATAATGCACAAAGGCATGAATTTATTCCTCTAACCAAGGAATACAATGGAAATGAAACCGCTTATCCTCGTTTTGACAATTATAACGCAATCAATGTAAACAAAACCCAAGATATCCCTATGGATTATAAGGGGATTATGGGTGTTCCTATTACATTCTTGCATAAGTTCAACCCAAACCAATTCAAAATTATCAAATTCCGAAAAGGGGACGATGAACGGGATTTGGCAATAAATGGTAAACCGACTTACTTTAGAATATTGATTCAGGGTTGCTAAAGAATTTAAATATCATATATTTCTTTTCATTAATAAAACACCCCGTCACTCATCGTGACGGGGCGTTTTAATTTACCTCAAAGGCCCGCAGGGCCGCGCTCACTCCTCGAAGGGAGCGAAGCGACCTTGTTCATACCTCTTACAGGCTGATCAACCCTTCCGTATCCTTGGACATGGCGTCGTAGAATGCGTAGCGAGCATCGACTTCCTTCTGGAGGTCGTCGGCGAGCTTCTTGGCAACTTCCGGATTGTTACGGGTGAGCTGCTTGAAGCGGTTTTCGGTGTAGATGTATTCTGCAACCGGGATCGTCGGCTTCTTGGAGTCGAGAACAAGGGGTGCCTTGCCTTCGGCGGCGAGAGCCGGGTTGTAGCGGAGCAGAGTCCAGTAACCGGAATCCACAGCCTTCTTCTGGTGTTCGAGCTGGCTGTTGAGATCGAAGCCGTGGTTGATGCAGGGGCAGTAGCAGATGATCAGAGACGGACCATTGTGTGCTTCTGCTTCCTGGAGAACCTTCAGGGCCTGAGCGTCGTTTGCGCCGAGGGCGATACGGCCCACGTACACGTTCTTGTAGCTCATGGCGATGAGGCCGAGGTCCTTCTTGCCGGCGCGCTTACCAGCGGCAGCGAAGAGGGCGACAGCGCCACGGTTCGTGGCCTTGGAAGCCTGTCCACCGGTGTTGGAGTACACTTCGGTATCGAGGACGCAGATGTTCACGTTTTCACCGGTTGCCATGACGTGGTCAAGACCACCGTAACCGATGTCGTATGCCCAACCGTCACCACCGAAGATCCACACGGACTTCTTCACGAGGTAATCGGCGAATTCGTCGCGGAGGCTGACGGAGGCTTCGTCGGTAGCACCGGCGAGAG
>Ga0310690_10001388_pt1 | contig 42948 bp, 19 predicted proteins | sample AusTroGonzalo_MG_2_FD_207661 | JGI IMG/M metagenome (GOLD analysis project Ga0310690, IMG submission 207661) | Bovine rumen microbial communities from tropical cattle in Woodstock, Queensland, Australia - Gonzalo_04 (v2) (version 2) | ecosystem: Host-associated > Mammals > Digestive system >... | reverse complement strand
CCAAGGTAATAATGACCGTTCCTCTTATAGAACCACGGACCTTCCTGGTAGTTGGGGATATGGGGCAGTTTCGTCACCTCACTGGTGAGCGAGATCATATCCTCGCCAAGCTTCGCCCAGAAAGTGTGGGGATTGCCCCAGTACATATAGGCCTGACCATCGTCGTCGGTATAGACCGTGGGGTCGATATCAAACCAGTTGCTCTGGTCCCACACCAGCGGCTTGCCTAAGGGATCCTTGAAAGGTCCGTAGGGCGAGTCAGCCACGAGCACACCGATACCGTGTCCATGCAACGGGGCATAGAGGTAATACTTACCATTACGTTCCACGGTCTGGATGGCCCAGCCGCCGTTCTCGCGCGAGCGCCAGGGGAAGTCCTTCAGCGAGGCCACAGCCCCATGCTCCGTCCAGTTCACCATGTCGGTGGTGCTCCACAGCAGCCAGTCGTACATGAAGAAGCCTGCCGAACTCTTCTCGTTCTCGTCGGCGATATCCTCTGGCGAGGCATCGTGAGAGGTATAGAGGAACAGGGTATCGCCCACCACCAATGGTGAGGGGTCGGCCGTGTATTTCGTCTGGAAGAGTGGCATGTTCACCTGCTCCAGTCCGCGCATCTCCCACCAGTCGAAGTTGAAGAGTTTCGGACCCTTGCGGCCTGTAAACACGAAGTAGAGGTCGTGATGGCCCATCACCTTCTCTGTAAAGTCGGCAGTCAGCGTCTGCCACTGCTCCCAGCCACCTGTGGCGGGAACCTCAAGACGACACAAGAGCTGACCCTTGATACTGTCGATGCGCACCTCGATCTGTCCGCCACGCAGGCCACTGGCCACACGGGCCGTGAATGTACGGGGCAGTTTGTTGCAGAAGCACACGTTCTGCAGTTTGATATAGTCGCCGTTGTGGATATCCGTCACATAGACGCCCACCTCATCGTTCTGTTCCGTCTTGATACCCTTGGAGAAAGCCATTGTCTCGGCCTCTACCTTACGGTAGGGACAGAACTTCCCGATGGGCTGCACACCCTCATCCGTCGGCATGATATTGGGGAAGCCACCGTCGGCATTGTATTTGAACTCCTCCACAGCCACACTACGGCCAAAACCACCACCATTGGGCAACTTACCTGTGTGGTAGAAGAAATAACTGTGGCCTTTGTAGTCAGCCACGCCACAGTGGTTCGTAAACGAGCCTGTGTCGCAGAGTGGCATGATCTCACCAGCGTAGGTCCATGGGCCTAAGGGTGAGGGTGCCGTGCTGTATGAGATATGCTCTGGCACACCACCAGCGGCATAGAGCAACTGATAGGCCTTTGAAGGATCCACCTTATACTTCGAGGCATCGACCTTGCGGAGCCAAGGACCCTCGGTATAACAGTCCTTATATTTCTTACCCTTCTCGCGCTTGTCCATTGAGGGAGCCCCAAAGGCCTCCTCCGTCATGTCGAGCATACCCAGTTCGCCTGAATAGCTGATCATATCGCGGTTCAACTTCAGGTAATACACACGGGGGTTACCCCACATCAGCCATGCCTGACCGTCGTCATCGATCATCACCGTGGGGTCGATATGATCCCAGGAGCCGTTCTCGAAGAGCGGTTTACCAATGGCATCCTTAAAGGGACCTGTGGGCGAATCTGCCACAGCCACACCAATGGCCATGCCACCAGAGAGCTTCGAGTGGGCACAGATATACCAGTAGAACTTGCCGTCGCGCTCGATGGTCTGCGAGGCCCAGGCACGGTCGTCGGCCCAGGAGAAGCTCTCCAAGGCCAGTGGCGAACCATGGTCCTGCCAGTTCACCATGTCCTGCGTGGAATACACGCGCCACTCCTGCATCCAGAAGAAGTCGGCACCATCCTCGTCATGACCGGTATAGACATACATCGTACCGTCGTGCACCATCGGTGCGGGATCACTGGTACACCAAGTCTGTACAAAGGGGTTTTGTGCCCCCGCCATCAGACAGGCGGCACAGAATAGGGTTGTTGTTATCAGTCTCATTTCTGTTGTAATAGGATATTTTCTAATGCCTGACGGCGCTCAGGCCATGTCTTATAGTCATCAGCGCGCAGGGTTGCCACGGCCTCACCCTTGTCGCTGGTGGTGATCATCACAGGACGGATCTTACCCCAGGCAATCAGTTTGTCGGCCATCACATCAGCACCACCGATCTTGAACCAACTCTCCACCGTATCGTCCTTGCCAGGGACTAAACGGATAATGGTACACTTCTCGTCGTTCTTACAGCAGCCTCCTGTGCAACAGGCGGGGAAATAGGTGGCCTCACCCTTGGCGATGTCATAGCTCACGATACCATGCTCCTTCTTGTCGCCTGTGGCGTTGTAGGTATAGACATTGGAAGGATTATCGCAGATGCTGGGCTTGAAGCCCTTCGAGGGGGCGAGGTACATGTTCTGTGGATCAGCCACAGGCGTACCATCCACAAGGTAATAATAGGTATAGGTCTCGTTCACATGGTCCTTAATCTCCACCTGCCAGATACCGTCGCTGTCACGCTGCATGGCGAGCGGCTGGTCGAGCATCTCACTCACGAAGGATACCAGCTTGGCATCAGGCGCCTTGAAACGGAACACGATGCTGTCGTACTTGTATTCTGGCGAGACGATGGGCTTGGGGAACAGACGCGCCATCACACCTGCCGTGAACTGCGGCTCCTGACCAGTGGCGGCAGGGGCGGGCTGACCGTTCTTCATGGCAGCCTCAGCAGCCTCGGGCTTGAAGAGCAGACGCAGGGTCTTGTCCAGAAAATACTTGGCGTTCATCCAGGTATGACCGAACTTGTCGTGGGTGAATTCCTTCACAGAGCGGATACCGTGCTTGTCGAGGAACTCCATATAGTCACGGGCATTGCCGTAGAGGAAATCGTCCGTGCCCACGCCCAACCAGAACAGGTGGATCTTGCTGTTCGTATCGTCGGCATTGTCATAGACCCCGGGGATATCCATCGAGGTGAATGAACTGTAACTGCACAGGTAGGAGAACTTATCGAGGTTATGCAGACCGTTGGACAGTCCCTGGTTACCACCACGGGAGAAGCCACCGATAGCACGGTGATCAGCATCGTTGATGGTACGGAAGTGCTGCTCCACGTAAGGCATCAGGTCGTTGACGAGATCCAGACTGAACACATCCTTCCCGAACATCGTCTGGGGCATACCACCATTCTCAGGTGGGGCGGGCAGCAACTTATAAGGATTACCGTAAGGCATCACAATGATCATCTCCTCGGCCTCGCCTTCAGCAATGAGGTTGTCGAGGATATAATTGGCACGGCCTACCTTGTAATACACCTCCTCTGTATCCGTCGTTCCACTAATCAGATAGAACACGGGATACTTCCTGTCCTTGCCGGTGAAATAACTGGGCGGCAGACAGACGATGGCCTGATTGGTGGCACCGAGGCTCTTTGAATAATAGTGGATATAATCCACCGTACCATGGGGCACGTCCTTGATGTCATGGGCCAGTGCGCCCTGACGACTGGGAATCTCCAGCAGACTGTTCTTGAAACCCTCGTTGGGAAAATACTGGTCGCACTGGGGATCCATCACACTTACCCCATCCACGACGAAACAGTAAGGATACATGTCGGGAGCCGCCGGTCCGAGGGTAACCGTCCAAAGGCCGGTTTTCTCGTCATACTGCATGGGATTGCGCCCAGCAAACTGCACATCCACAAGAACCTCTTTCGCATGGTCGTTCTTATAACGGAAAGTAACGGTACCGTCTTCGTTGCAGACGGTTGATGTCTGAGCTGCAGCCAAGAGACTCCAGCCAGCAAGTAGTGAGGATAATATATATTTATAGTTCATTTTTCTACCTTTTTTTATATTCTATTTTACCTTTCATTCAGGTACAAAGTCCGGACTTTCACAAGCCCGGACTTCTCAAAACAATGTAAAGTTCTAAAATTGTCCAGTGATACCAGACAATATCATTCACCGCTCAGACCGTCGGCAAAGCCGGCATAGGTATGCTTGCGGTAGTAATTCTGATCCCAAAGACCAACAGGTTGGTTAGCACGCCAGCCGCTGTTGGCAGGACTGTCGGTGGCACACCACTGACAGATGCCCCACTGCTGGGCTGCTGGGATGATTTCTTTATACTTCTTGATGATCCAGGTATAGAACTCTGCCATGGCGTGGTGCTGTTCCTCGGTAACGTCGGCAGTCTTGACATCATTGCCGTTAGCATCCACAAGTCCCATGTCAAGTTCGGAGATACGCACGAGTTTACCTGACTCAGCCATCAGTTTGAAGGAGTTCTCAATGGCCTTCTTCTTGCTTTCCTGCGTCTCAGGCTTCATGTAGTAGGAGATGTGCATCTGAGAACCGATACCGTCGATCTTCGTCACACCATCGGCCTCCCACTTCTTGATCCATTCGATCAGGCTCTTCAGTTTCTTGTTCTGATCCCAATCGCTCTCAAGGTTATAGTCGTTGACGAAGAGTTTCAGGTCAGTACCACCATATTGACGGGCCTTCTTCACAGCCGTGCGGACATACTCAAGGTCACCCATATAGTCCTGCCAGAAGAAGTCATCGGTTTTCTTCAGGTCACTGATCTTCACCTTACCATGCTGCAGGTCATAGATACCGTCACCGTCTTTGTCTTCTCCAGAGACGGCTTCATTCACCACATCCCAAGCCTTGACGAGCACCTCGGTACCCTCTTCGTTCTTACAGGCTTCCATCATACCACCAATCCACAGATCCATGGCATAGGTCAGAGTGTCCAACAGTTCCTCAGGTGTCTGAGGAGTTGCACCGCCTCCACCTATCGGTTTCTTGGTATAGGATTGCCAAGACATGTCGTCGAAATAATAATTGTTGGCTTCCTTCAACTCGTTCAGGTTAAAGGCGATGGTGTGCATACCTTCACCACCTGCCTGATCAGCAGTAATTGTACCTTCATATGTGAACTCCTGCCACTCGGTAGTGAGGTTATAATTATTTGCCAACATCAGATAAAAAATATAATTACCTGGTGAGGTATGGGACTGAACAGAGATGGTAGCGTCTTTATCGGCACGAGCCTTCATCTTAAACACATACTTGTCACCTTCCTTCCAGATATGGTCTGGAGTCGTGATGAAGAACTGACTATCCCAAGCGTTTGTAGGATTATCAATGGCATGAACTCTCACACCACGTGAGCCATCCACACCGACGCCATCTTCAATACGGGTTATGTCACCACTACCGTCACCGTCACGGCAGACGTAATTGGTAGCGTCAGCACCTTCACAGTCGGGATTCACCAACTGCTCTTCAATAACCTCCTCATATTCTATTTTATCAGGATCCACTTCTTCCTCCTTATCGGAGATCAGCGTCTTCAGCCATAAGGTAGGCTGCTGGGCATGCCAGGCCAAAGTATGGCCATACACATTGATACCGGCTTTAGTGGCTTCCTTCACATACGCCTCAACGGTACCGAAGTCCATCGAACCATCATCGCTCACACAAGAAGCCATCTTCATGGCATTGCCTGCCACCGTCTCGTTGAAGTTGGCATTGGTCACCACGTAGGCGACACCCTGATTGGCATAGTCGGCTGCGTCTGTTCCCACACCCAGATGGAAATTAGGATCGGAGACATACTCCTTCAAGGCCTTGTAGTCGGTCAGATAAGCATATTGCTCTAACTTTTCCGGACGTTCCGCCTTGAAGTTGCGGTCAAATTCCTCGGCACAAGAAGCCATCAGCATGGCTCCTAATACTAATATGATATATTGCTTCTTCATTGTTTCCAATTTTTAGCGTTACTTTTTATAAACTGGTACAAACTCTTCGATCGTCACGCCACTGCGCTGCCAAACCATCTTCTCATGGGTAGAGAATTTCTTGCCACCGCCGAAGTCAACCGTATAGTTCAGTTCCATGCCATCACGATCTTTGTTGCCCCACGCCTTAATCTCGGTGTTGTCACCCCAAGAACCTGTTCCTGAAGCGGTAACACCGTCCGTCAGAGAAGAGATCGTGCAGTTATTGCTGCCATCGAATGACAATTTCAAGTCAGCCTGATAGATCTGATCTCCATCCTGATAGGAAACGCTGTAAGAGCAATCACTGAGTGAAAGAGTCTTGACTTCTACAGGTTGAGCCTTCTCGATATCTGCCGTTGATGTTGTACCATGTGTCAGCCAAAAACCAGAATACTTATTCTGGAACTTCACGCAGTAGAGTACATAGTCCATGGGCTTCACGTCCCAAATGCTCTCATCGGTACGCGAACCGCTGGCACCTTCGTTCAGCCTACCTGTCAGGATCCTCGTAAAGCCAGTCTGACTAGTCATCACCAAAGGAATCACGTAGGTATTCTTCACAGCGTCAGGATCTGCAAAGAAGTCATCTGTCAACTGCACTTCCGTAGTGCCGTTAAACGTACCATTAAAGGCTAATGTCATTGTGGAGAGTTTATAAAATCTCTCAGGCATAGCCATCACGGGCGTCACGCCGTCCTCAAAGAAGAGGTTATCGCAGAGCGAGTCAAGCACAGCCACCGTCACAGAACCGTTACTACCATTGTAGGAACCGCCAAAAGTAGCCTTGATCTGACACTTGTGGGCCTTATCCAGGGTAGTATCATATTCATCATCACCTAATACGATGGTACGTACCGGATACTGATAAGGGAAATAGACAGTCGTACCTTCCTCATAGTCGGGGAAGTCGATGTCTCCGTTCTCGCACGACCAGAATGCGCAGGCAAGACCGATTCCGCAGATGAATTTCAATATATTACTTTTCATATCTTTTACCTTTTTACTTGTTTACTTGTTTACCATTCCTTATCTCCAGCCGTCATTCTGTTTCAGATTATTCCATTTGATCAGTTCTGAATAAGGGATAGGACCATAATTCATGTAGTCCTGATACTTACGCTCTTCGACAGTGAAATAGTCATAGGCAAGGCTTTCGCCCTTGGTCGTAATCTTCACACCCTTGGCAGCCTCGTTGAGATTGACCTTCCAACGGCGGAGATCCCAGAAACGATGGTTCTCAAAGCAGAGTTCCAGACGACGCTCGTTGCGGATCAGTTCACGCATTTTATCCTTCGACTTGGCACATTCCTCCAGATAGGGATCGCTGCCAACTCCGACACCGGCACGCTGGCGGATAGCCTTGATCACATCATAGGCAGAATAGCTGGCACCACCGACTTTAGCCGTCGGACCATCAGCCTCGTTGGCAGCCTCAGCATAGTCGAGGAAAATCTCCGTATAACGGATACGGGCACCGAAATGACGCTTGTTGTGGTTAGACAGTGAGAGGTTCATGTCGCTACGCAGGAGTTTACGCAGATAATAACCCGTGGTGGTCGATCTGCCACTCTCACGGTCGATACCATCCAGATCGGTATTGTCTGCAGCCGTATTGATAGGCGTGTCGTTGGCACCAATGGCATCACCATTGACCACTATATACTCCTTCAGACGCGGATCACGGTTCTCGTAAGGATGGGCGGCATCATAACCCGACTTCGCGTCGTTGATAGGATAACCGTTAGCCATCGGGAAGGCATCAACAAGGTTCTGTGTCGGGTTGACACGGCCCTTACCCTTCAGCGAGGGAGGATAGTTGTCTTCCTCATAATTAGCCCTGTCATCGACCACGCCACGCCAGCAGATCTCTGCGGGGTCGGGATCATCGTAAGCGAAACTCTCAATCATGCTCTTATCACAGAACCAACGCCATCCATTCGGATCCATACCAGAGAGGCCTCCCACACTATTCAGGGCAGTAGCAGCCAGTTGTGCGGCCTGGGCATAAGTGGCAGCACCAGCAGAAGCGTAGGCAGGAGAGGCGGCAAAGAGGGCAACCTGAGCCTTAATGGCCGCAATCATACGACCGTCGATCTTACCACGCTGCAATTTACCGAAGGCACGGTTATAATCAGCATCCGTACCACCCATCTGGGCATACTTTGCAGGAATCTGTCCGTTATTGATATCACCATATTCCATCGGCAGGTACTTCAGGGCCTCATTAAAGTCAGACATAATCTGATCGATGCACTCCTTGAAGGTGTTACGTGGCAAATTGAAGTCTGACGAACCATCCTCAGAAGACAGATGAATGGGCACACCCATCAATTGATTCTCCACCATGCCACAGTGAGCACGGAGCAGATAGAAGAAATGAAGTCCACGGAGGGCGTAGGCATTACCTTTGTAATTGTCCTTATGCATCTCATTCACAACCTCAGAAGAAGGATCCCAAGGCACCTGATCGGCATTCTCCAAGAACAGGTTCAGATACTGGATGGCATGATAGCGTGTATCCCACTCGTTAACTGGGTTGTTGTCTGATTTCCAGAAACCGAGTGTGGAGGCCATCTTTTTGTAATTGTTGTTAATATCGTTGATGACCGCATTGTCGGTGGCCACATCCGTCATGTTCGCAGGATTCTCCTCGTATGGCAGCACCAGGTTGGCATTGTCCATGATACCACGGGCGAACTGCGGATCAGAGTAGATATCACTGATATCATGAAGATTATCAATAGCCGGCTCGAAGAGGTCATCACAGGCTGTGAGAACGACGGTAGCCACACCGAGAATGAAAATATTCTTAAGTTTCATAATTCTTAATGCTTAATTCTTAACTCTTAATTAGAACGCTACTGTTGCACCGATGTTATAGAAACGCGACTGAGGCGCACTATCCACATTCATCTCCAAGATTTCACGTTCCTTGGCCAGCGTCAGCAGACTGCTGCCACTCACATAGACGGAGAGACCCTTGACGATACCGTTGCCGATGATGTTCTTGGGGAAGTCATAGGTCAACTGTACCTTTGCCAGGTCGAAGCGAGAAGTGTCGTACATCCAGAAGTCAGAGGTCTGCTCGTTGTTGGCACCACTCTGGGTGGTCAGACGAGGATAGGTAGCCGTGGCGGCTGTCTCAGGCGTCCAGCGTCCGCGAACGGCTGCAGAATACTTCTTCTCACCAGAGATCCACCAATATCTGTTATCCTTCACGGCATGGCCACCGAAGCCGCCAATGCCGAGAACAAACAAAGAGAAGTTCTTATACTTGAACGTCAGGTTGATACCAAGTGTGGTAGGCGCACCATACCAGCCACCTTTACCAAGATCGACCTGGTCTTTTCCGTCAACGACACCGTCGTTGTTCTGGTCTTTATACTTCAGGTCACCAGGCTTGACGTTACCACCAAGGGCAGGCTGCGGAAGAGATTCCAGAAGTTTACCATCATCATCGAAGTCCGACTGCTGGTAGAAGCCCAGACACTCGTAACCCCAGATGGCATCCAAGGCCTTACCCTCACGATACTGGTATTCGTCGGCATAGTTGTTGTCGTCGCGCTTGGTAGCCTTCGTTGTGTAGTAAGTCAGGTTAGCACCCGCCTCCACACCAAAGTCACCAAATTGCTTGCGGTACTTCACGGCCAGGTCGAAACCTGTACGCTTGTCCGTATTGTAATTTATATTCGACAGGAACGAAGACTCGGGATACCATACCTTGAAGTAACTCGGCAACTGGTTGGATGCGGTGATGATGCCACCATCCATCTCGCTGTTGAAGACTGATGCGTCGATGCTCAGGCTACGATGCAGGAGTTCTGCATGAATCGATGCGGAAATCTCCTTACGCTGGATGTAGGTAAGACCATCGTTAGCACCTGTCTTGGACTGATAGAGGGAGAAACCGGTCAGACCGTTCCAGTCGAACCAACCACCGCTCTGATAGCGGCCGAGATACATGTAAAAGTCCTCAATGTCAAGGTCGGTCTCCAGTCTGCTGTAACTGGCACTCAGTTTCAGGTCATCGAAGATACTGCCTTCCATGAACTTCTCCTTGGCAATGTTCCATCCTAAAGTCACAGAGGGTGAGAATCCTGCACGGTTGCCTTCCGGCAGTTTGGCAGACCAGGGTACGGCCACGGCAGCATCCAGATAGTACTTGTGTGCAAAGTTATAGGACACCTGTGCACCTAAGTTCGCATTACTGATCCTATGATACTTTCCTGACTTCGTGGTCTGATAGCCATTGGCAATCAGCATAGCATTGACATTGTGTACGTCATTAAACGTGCGAATGTAGTCGAAATGGGCATTGAACGTGATGGTCTGGTTGTCTGTTCCACCACCTAAGTTCTGTTGTCCCGACTTTTTGTCGGCAGTCTCATGATTGTTCAGCGACAGGATCAAGTCTGGACCGTTATAGTTACTCCACGACGGTTCAAAAGTAGCGTAGTCGTTATTGTAAGACAGCGAATAACTGGTCTGGTAATCGACAGCCATCAGCGTATGGAAGGACAAGCCCTTCAGGATGCCGCTGAGATCGAAGTTCAGACCAGCGTCGAACTGGAACTGACGGCTCACCCATGTATTCTTACCGGCCGCATAGTAATCGGCGATAATGTTGGTCGGCTCAGTCAGTGTGCCACCAAGGAAATACTTGCCATCAATGATATTACTCGATGACGACAGCGCCTGTTGCGGCTGGGTGGCGTTCGGATCCAGATAGGATACCGGCACCAGTGGACTGTAGCGGTTGGGGCGCCATCTGGCTGCTACTTCCCAGTAATTAAGAGTAACCTCCTGATTGTTACGAGTCTCTTTCTGTTTCGAGTTGGCCGAATGGGCATTATAGAAAGTGGCATTGGCATTGATATATGCCGTAATAATCTGGCTGATACGCACATCTACATTACCACGCACATTAAAACGGTCGGTATAGTTGTTCTTAGCCTCACCGAAATTCAGGTAGTCACCGTAGCGATAATAGCTTACATTGGAATAGAACTTGGCACGGTCATTACCGCCCTCGATCTCCACTGTCGCATCCGTCCGGTTATAGGCCTTCTTAATATAATCGCTGCTATAGAAATCCACATCGGAGTAGCGATAGGGATTGCTGCCGCTGGCATAGTTGTAGATCTGCTCATCGGTATAGAGCGGAGACAGACCGTCGTTGACACGGGCTTCGTTATAGAGCGACATGTACTCAGCAGAGCCCAACCACTCCGGATAGGCCTTCGCCACGTGCCAACCAGTGTTGACACGGGCCGTCACGCTCAAACCATCGGTGACACGACCACGCTTCGTGGTGATCATGATCACACCTTTGGCAGCACGGCTGCCGTAGAGCACCACGGCCTGGGCACCCTTCAGGAACGTAACCTCCTCAATCTCCGAGGGCAACACGTTATTGGCATCACGGGGTACACCGTCAATCAGTACAAGCACGGGATCGGTTACGCTCGATTCCGTGAAGCCCCACATGGAAGCCCCATTGAATCCTGCCACATAGCCCTGCATGTTGTCAAGGCTATAGGTATTATAGTTCTTGTCCATCAGGTCTCTGTAGTTCAGGCTGGAGACACCACCCAGGATATCTTCCTTGGCCACCTTACGAAAGGCCACATTGACCTGAGCTGAGTCTGCCGCGTCAATCTGTGCCTCTACAGGCGTTGCCACCGATAAGGCCAGGAGAGCTGACAGTACGATATATTTATTTTGTTTCATATCTTTTACTTATTTACCTTTTTACTTCTTAACTTTTAAAGGTTACCATCCTGGGTTCTGCCCAAATTCTTTATAGAGATAGACATCCTTCTCCTTCAGCGGCAGCAGATAGTGCTTGGTCTGCAGATTACGCTCCACGATGGTCGTCTCGCTCCAGCCTGTAACCTCAGCGTAGCGGGGATCCTTATTCTCATAATCATAGTTACCCACACGCTTGAACTCCTGACGAGTCTTGATGTTGTAGGGATACTCTGTGAGGAGCAGCCAACGCTGTAGATCCTGCCAACGGAAGCCCTCGAAGGCCAACTCACAGGCACGTTCACGACGAACCTCGTCGATGAACTTCTTCTGGTCACCGAGGAATCTGGTGGCCACATGGCCTGCACCTACACGGTCGCGAAGCGTATTGATAGCCTGTTCTGCCGTAACCGGACTCTTAGAACTCTTATAGTTTGGTCCCTGTGCAGCGGCACCAGCCTCGGCATAGAGCAGATAAATATCTGCCAAGCGCATATAGGGAAGATAGCAACTGAGGGCACCACCCCATTCATACATCTGGTCAACCTTATTGCTCTGGTGAGGAACCAATTTCTGGCAGAAGTAACCTGTACGGCTACCGTCAGCATTACGGGCAGGAACACCTGTCGGAACCATGTTACCGCCAGTGAACAGTTCCATATACTGATAAATCTTCAACGGCTTGTCACCACCAGTCGGTTCACTTAAGATATATTTGAAACCATCAAATACGATATCGTGATAGAAACGCGGGTCGCGGTCTGCATACGGATGGGTAGGATCAAAGCCAGACTCGGGGTTGAGCGAACCGTCAGCCAATACGATAGGCTCACCATTAGCCATACCATAAGCATAGGTGATGTAGTTGGCAGTCGGCATGTGGATGATAGCATCGTGCTCAACGATGTTACCCACCTTCGGACCCCACAACTTGGCAAAGTTCCAGTTAGAACCATTCATCTCCGTACCAGGACCACGCATAATAGCCTCCACCGTACCAGGTACCTTCCAACTCTGACCGGTTGTACGGAAGATATCGGAGAAGTTACTACTGGAGCCCTTGGCGGCAATATGGTCATAGATACCATAGCCAGGTCTGTTCTTCCCATCATCTTCAGCATACTTAAACTCGGCCAATGAATACGGTGTCAAGCCAGCCTCCACATGGGCGAGGGCCTCACCTAAGGCCTCTGCAGCCTGCTTGGCCAACTCAGCATCATACTTGTAGGTCTCACCAGACTTGAGAGCACCCATCTTGGCACCCACAACATTCAGCGGAGAAGCCGCCCAAAGCAACACCTTACCTAAATAACCAAGGGCACAGACCTTGGTAATACGCATATCATTCTTACCCATGGTCTTCTTACCAACGGTACTGTTATCCCAGTTGTCAGGCAACAGATTGGCTGCTTCACGATAGTCGGCGGCACACCTCTCTGCACAGTCACGGAACGACAGACGTGGCAATGTCAACACTTCATCAGAAGGCAGAACCGTATCAATATAAGGCAGTCCGCCCCACCATTCCATCTGTTGGTGATGCCACCAGGCACGGAAGAAGAGCAACTGACCCTTGATAAAGTTCTTCTCCTCCTTGGTAGCATCAGTCATCTTGTCCAGATTCGCCAGACCGAGATTGGCCTTTCGGATACAATACCAGGCATGGCCGGCTAACGAGTGGTCAAACTTATTGGTAGAAGTAGGATTGGAACCGGGACGGTTCAGCCAACTCTGCTGTCCACCCTTATCTTCTTCGTCATACCAATGACGATAGTCACCCAAATCAAAGTGAGCCGTCACGTGGGTGTCACCACCACCGGCGTTCATAATCTCGTCCTCACCCCAGTTAAAGGTCGTACACCAGTAGCACGACTCCTTGTTGGGAATACAGTTGTAGATCTCCTCGACGAATCCCTGGAAGTTGTTGAAGTTCCTGAAAGCCGTCTCCGGATTCACATCGGTATCCGGCTCCTTGTCAAGATAATCCGTGCAGGATGTCATCCCCAAGGAGAACAACAAGGCAACTACACCTATTATATATATATTACTAAACTTTTTCATTGCTTTCTCATTTTATAAATTGAACTTTACACCGAGGTTGAAGCGCCTCATGGTAGGATAGGCACCGTTGCCGGCATTTCCATTGGCCGCGAAGTTCGACTCACGGTCATCAGGCATGCGGGTCCACACCCAGATATTGTTACCGCTCAGATATACCTTAAGGCTATTCAGACCTATCTTACGAACCCATGGCTGTGTAAAGGTATAACCAATCTCTGCGTTCTTCAGACGGATATACGAACCGTCGCAAAGATACTGTGTACCATAATAACTCTGATAAGGCGTCGAATTGAAACGCGGTGTTACGATGTCGGCATTCTCATGATCCGTGCTCCACCAGGTTCCCTGGTCATATACGTTGGCCACCATGACATCTGCGAAACTGATCATCGTCACGTCACGGGTCACGTTGGTCACACCATAGAACTGAAGCATCAGGTTAAAGCCCTTCCACTCATAACCGAGTGTGGCATTATACGTGTTCTGCGGGGTCGTCGGATGACCGTAAGGCACATAGTCGTTCACGTTATCCACCTTACCATCACCGTTGAAGTCGGTGATATAATAGTCACCAGGCAGTTTTTGGTTGTCATTGGAATCCATCTTCGGTGAGCCGTAGATGTCATCGTAGGTCTGCATCATGCCCTGATCGATGAAGGCGTGCGTCTGACCGATGGCATAGCCAGCCTCCTTACGATAGGCGGGCAGCAGCGGAGCATCGTCTTTCACCTTGATCTCATTCTCGGCATGCGTCATGTTCAGGTTGGCCCAGGCACGCATCTTGTTGGGGAACACCTTGTTAATGCGCAACTCGATCTCGTAACCATTGGTCACCACCTCACCGAGGTTGGCCGTTGCTGGCGACTGGCCAAAATAGGAAGGAACGGCACGCTCGCTACCCTGCACCAGGATGTCAGTACGCTTGTCGCGGAAATACTCCACAGAACCAGCCAGCAGACCGCCTAAGAAACCATAGTCAAAACCGATGTTGAATTTCTTCACCTTCTCCCAGTGCACATTCGGATTACCGACGGTCGATTCACGATACCACTGATAAGGAGAAGCCTCGTTACCATTTGAAACATTGATATTAGAAGCACCGCCATAGGCCCAAATATCCTGATAGAGGAATCGTCCACCGACATTATCGTCACCGATCTCACCGTATGAACCACGGATCTTCAGCATATCGATGATATGTTTGTCACGCAGTGACTTCATGAATTTCTCTTCACTGATCATCCAGCCGATAGCACCGGAGTTGAAGAAGGCGAAGCGGTTCTCTGGAGAGAACTTCTCGGAACCGTTATAAGCACCGTTGTACTCCAAGAAATACCTGTTGTTAAAGGCGTAGGTCATACGGAACACCCAATCCTCACGATAACTGGGGATCATGGAACCCCATGCAGATTCCTGACGGGCGAACACACCCATTGCCGAGACATCGTGCTTACCGAACGTGCGGGCCCAGTTCAACTGCACCTGATAGTTCAGGTTACGGGTCACGTTATTCACATTACCACCTTCGGCACTCCACTTATTACCCTGGGAATAGTCGAACTTATCATAGGCTTCTACTGACTGCTTGTAGTTCGTGATACCTGTCTCGGGATCAATCCATTTGATCTGCGGGTTATTGTAGAGGTCGTTGATACCGCGACCGCCTTCTGTGAAGTTATTATCCCAGGCAATCATGGCACGGGCAGCCAGACCCTTGGTGATGAAGTCCAGGTTCTGTTCCAGCACAAAGTCGGTATTGATACGGGTCGTGGTCTGATACTGTGTACCACCCAGGGCCAAACTCATGGCACCGTTATCCACATTGGTAGAGCCAGGCAGATAACCCCATGAACCATCACTGTATTTTGGAAGGAACACATCCGGACTGATATTGTAGATACCATTCCAGCGCTGTGCTTCCTGCCACTCACTCCAGCCAGCCTGGTTCCAAGGTGTCTTTCTCACACCGTTGGATCCCGAGATGTTCACCTTGAACACCGTGCTTTTCGTAATACTGAAGTCAAGATTTGAACGGACGTTCACACGATAGTAGTTATAACCTGTCGTGTAATTACGACCGTTGCCAAAATCCTTATAAAGGTCACCCTCGTTCACGAAGTCGATACCTGCGAAGTATTTCACAAACCTCGTACCACCGCTGATGTTCAGGTTGGCATTGTATGACATGGCGAAGTCCTCAAACAGGGCGCGCTGCCAATCCACATTCGGGTAGCGCTCCACAATCAGATTACCCAGTTCGTCTTTCGCATTCGGGTCCTGGTTACGATAGTTCTCGAGGAAACTGACAGGCTTCACATAAGCCCAACTCTCCGGCCTGAGGTTCAACTCATGCTCGATGACTTCGTTACGGGCCATCAGCGAGTTATAAGAGTCGTATTTATCTGGCAGTTTTGAGGGCACCTTCATGATGGCGTTGGCTGTGACATTGATCTGGGCCTTACCCTCTGCACCGCGCTTCGTGGTGATCAGGATCACACCGTTGGCGCCTTTCACACCATAGACGGCAGTGGCGGAGGCATCCTTCAGCACGGAGACCGTGGCCACCGACTGGATATCGACGCTCGACATCGGACGCTCGATACCATCCACCAGGATCAGCGGCTCACCGACATACTTGTCCGTACCATCGATGTTCTGACCCTTATTCCAAGTCGAAGTACCACGGATCACAATATGGGGCTCCTCGTCACCAGGCATACCCGATGAGGCAGTCGTTACGACACCCGGCAGGTTACCCGTCAGGGCTGCACCGATGTCATTGATACTGCTGGAACGCTCCAGCACCTCACCTGTAGTCTGTGTAATGGCACCCACCACAGAGGCCTTCTTCTGCTGACCGAAACCTACGACCACCACTTCCGACAGCTGCGTGTTGTCAGTCAGTGTCACATTGAAGACACGCTGCTTACTCACTTTCAGTTCCCGGGTGTTCATGCCCACATAGGAGATGACGATGATGGAGGATTCTGAAGGAACATTCAGGGCGAAGTGACCGTCAAAGTCAGTAACCGTTCCCACCGCGGTGTTCCCTTTAATCACGACTGAGGCACCGATGAGCGCCTCTCCGTTTGAATCGACAACTGTTCCCTTGATACTGATGCCGCCCTGTGCCCACGCCGTGGTACAGAGCATCAGCGCCAAGAACGACAACGCCAGACGGCGTAGTCGTCCAATAGCAGGGTGAACAGTCTCTTTCACTAAGTTAGTTAACTGTTTCATCTTGTCTGATTTTGATTCATATTGTATTTGTTGTTAATTTAGGTTCGCTCATTTTAGAACTTTAGCGGGCGCAAAGGTATAACATTAATTTAAAAATTACCTTATATTTATATAACAAAAACTTGCCTATTGACCTGAATGTTACAAACGGTAAAGTATTTGTTTCTTATAAGAAAAAATACCACGTAATTAGACAATGAAAGTTAAAAGAAGGGCAAAGAACGTTAAAAGAAGAACGTTTTATAGGGAAAAAGCACGATTTGTAACAGAAGTTTTGCCGAAAGTGTCAATTTTTCAAAAAAAAGCAAGAAAAACGTTTGCGGTTTCATAATATGTTCGTATATTTGCACCGACAAATTTGAATTTACACCTTTTATTAACTTATTATTAACTAATTAAAAAACGCTTATGAAGAAAATTTTTACACTTGTTGCAATGGCAATGATGGCCATTGGCGCAAATGCCCAGACTCTGATTGGTGAAAAGGACTGGACAGGTGGTTTCGAGGGTGATTATCCTTTCTGGCAGCAGTTTGCTGATGGTCAGGAGGGTAGTGTAGCTTCTGACGCTGAGGGTATCGCTATCACCGTTGGCACAACAACTGGTGAGCTCTGGCAGCCCCAGATTCAGGTAATGGATGGTCTGACTCTCGAGGAGGATCACAATTACAAAGTAGTTGTTACCGCTAAGTTCCCCGCTGATGGCACACTGCAGATTAACATGGGTAACTGGGACGGTCGTGACCAGTATACCGCTGACGTAACTGCTACTGGTGATTTCCAGGAAGTTGAGGTTGCATTCGATGGTTATGCTTACAACGTTGCTGAAGGTAGCGGTTTCGTTCTCTTCCAGTGCGGTGCTTTCCAGGGTACTACAATCCTGAAGAAGGTACAGGTTTATGACATGGACGGCGAGCCCGGACCTGGCCCTCAGCCCGGTGGTGACGGAATCGTTGGTGAGAAGGACTGGACTGGTGGCTTCGAAGGTGACTATCCTTTCTGGCAGCAGTTTGCTGATGGCCAGGAGGGTAGTGTAGCTTCTGATCCTGAAGGTGTTGCTATCACCGTTGGCACAACAACTGGTGAGCTCTGGCAGCCCCAGATTCAGGTTATGGATGGTCTGACTCTCTCTGAGGATAACGATTATCAGGTTATTGTTACCGCTAAGTTCCCCTGCGACGGTACGCTGCAGATCAACATGGGTAACTGGGACGGTCGTGACCAGTACACAACTGACGTAGCTGCTACTGGCGACTTCCAGGAGGCTGTTGTTGACTTCGACGGCTATGCTTACAACGTTGCTGAAGGTAGTGGTTTCGTTCTCTTCCAGTGCGGTGCTTTCCAGGGTACTACAATCCTGAAGAAAATTGTTGTTAAAGACAAGAACGCCTCTGGCATCAAGAACGTGAAGGCTAACAAGGCTTTGAACAACGTTCGTTACAACCTCGCTGGTCAGAAGGTTGACGCTTCCTATAAGGGCATCGTCATCCAGAACGGCAAGAAGTTCATCCAGAAGTAATCTTAACAAAAGATACACTTCAAGGGGCAGGCGTTTCGTCTGCCCCTTTTTTGATACTACATCAAAACAATCTGCTACACCATAAAAAACACATCTCGGATTATTTGACTAATTTTGCACCAGATAATCATTCTAATTAAAAACAATATGAAACATTTATTCACGACCATTCTACTGATGGCATTGGTATCAACAGCCCATGCCCAGAAACCTGATCCCAATTTCTACATCTTCCTTTGTTTCGGACAGTCGAACATGGAGGGCGCAGCACGTCCAGAGGCTCAGGACCTGAAAAGCCCGGGCCCACGGTTCCTGTGGATGCCCGCCGTTGACTATCCCGCCACAGAGACACTCCCCGAAAGAAAGATGGGCGAGTGGTATGAGGCTATTCCCCCACTCTGCCGTCCCAACACGGGACTGACACCTGCCGACTGGTTCGGCCGTACGCTGGTAGCCTCGCTGCCTGAGAACATCAAGATCGGTGTCATCCATGTGGCCATCGGTGGCATCGACATCAAGGGTTTCCTGCCCGACAGTATCGACAACTACGTAAAGACCAAGGCGCCAGGCTGGATGAAAGGCATGCTCGAGGCCTACGACAACAACCCATACAAGCGTCTGGTCACGCTGGCCAAGAAGGCCCAGAAGGATGGTGTCATCAAAGGTATCCTGATGCACCAGGGTGAGACGAATACGGGCGATCCCCAGTGGGCCGGTATGGTACAGCAGGTCTATGACCATCTCTGTAGCGACCTGCAGTTGAAGCCTGAAGAGGTGAACCTCTATGCAGGTAATATCGTACAGGCTGGTGGCCAGGGTGTCTGCATCGGCTGTAAGAAGCAGATCGACGAACTGCCCCAGACCCTCCACACCGCTCAGGTCATCTCTTCCGATGATTGCACCAATGGTCCTGACCGTCTTCATTTCGACGCTGCCGGCTATCGTGAGTTAGGTTGCCGCTATGGTGAGGCTGTGGCCCGCTTCCTCGGCTATGAACCCAAGCGCCCGTATATCGAGATGCCCAAAAAGTTTGAGGTACCCGAAGACGCCTTCATCGCCGAGACCACCGTCCCTGGTAACGAATTCCCGAAAGTTGATAAGGAAGGTCGCGCCTACTTCAAGATCAACGCCCCACAGGCCCGCAAGGTGATTGTCGATATCTGCAACAAGAAATACGACATGCAGTCCGACGGCAAGGGTAACTTCACAGCCATTACCGATCCCCTGCCCGTGGGCTTCCACTACTATTTCATGAATATCAACGGTGTGAACTTCGTTGATCCTGCTACTGAGACCTTCTTCGGCTGCAACCGAGAGTCGGGTGGTATCGAGATTCCTGAAGGTCCAGAGGGCGACTACTACCGTCCACAACTGGGCGTTCCTGCAGGCAGCGTCCGCAGCATCTACTACTACAGCAACGAGCAGAAGAAGTGGCGCCATGCCATGGTATATACCCCTGCTGAGTATGAGAAAAATGCCAAGAAACGCTATCCCGTGCTCTACCTGCAGCACGGTATGGGTGAGGGCGAGACCAGTTGGAGCAATCAGGGACACATGCAGCACATCATGGACAACGCCATTGCTGCTGGCAAGGCCGTACCTATGATCGTGGTCATGGAGAGCGGCGACATCAAGGCTCCGTTCCAGGGTGGCGACAACCGCCAGGGCTTCTCCGAGTACGGCAACTCATTCTATCCCGTACTACTCAACGACCTCATCCCCTATATTGATGCCAATTTCCGCACAAAGACCGACCGCGACAACCGCGCCATGGCTGGTCTTTCATGGGGTGGTCACCAGACATTCGACATCGTGTTCAACAACCTCGACAAGTTCGCATGGCTCGGCACTTTCAGCGGTGCCATCTTCGGCCTCGACGTGAAGACCGCCTACAACGGTGTCTTCACCAATGCTAACGAGTTCAACAAGAAGATCCACTACATGTATATGAACTGGGGCTCTGAGGACTTCATCAAGAGCGGCGACATCGTCAAGCAACTGCGCGAAATGGGCATTAAGGTCGATTCCAGCGAGTCGGCTGGCACTGCCCATGAGTTCCTCACCTGGCGTCGCGGCCTGAACGAGTTCATCCCCCATCTTTTCAAGTAAGTGAACAATAAACAATAGTAATTTAAGACTTAAAACCAAACAACAAACATGAGAAAATTTCTATTCGGACTGACACTGCTCCTCACAGGCAGCATGTCTGCATTCGCTCAGTGGGGACGACCCATTGACTATTCAGAAGGCCCCGGTTTGAAGGATGCCTACAAGGATTATTTCACCATCGGTGTAGCCGTCAATCAGAACAACGTCACTGATGCTGCCCAGATTGAGATCATCAAGAAGCAGTTCAACAGCGTCACCGCTGAGAATGACTGGAAGCCAGGCGAGATCCATCCCAAAGAGGGCGTATGGAACTTCGAGAAGGCCGACAAGATCGCTAACTTCTGTCGTGAGAACGGTATCAAGATGCGTGGCCACTGCCTGTGCTGGCACTCCCAGTTCGCCGACTGGATGTTCACCGACAAGAAGGGCAAGCCCGTGAAGAAGGAAGTGTTCTACGAGCGTCTGCGCGACCATATCCACACGGTGGTAAACCGTTATAAGGACGTGGTTTATGCTTGGGACGTGGTGAACGAGGCCATGGCCGACGACGGCCGTCCGTTCGAATTCGTCGATGGCAAGATGGTCAAGGCCAGCCCCTATCGTCAGAGCCGTCATTTCAAACTCTGCGGTGATGAGTTCATCGCCAAGGCTTTCGAATTCGCACGTGAGGCTGATCCCACTGGCGTTCTGATCTACAATGACTACAGTTGCGTGGATAACGGCAAGCGCGAGCGCATCTACGAGATGGTGAAGAAGATGAAGGACGCTGGTGTGCCCATCGACGGTATCGGCATGCAGGGCCACTATAATATCTATTTCCCCGACGAGGAGCAACTCGAAAAGGCCATCGAGCGTTTCAGCGAGATTGTGAATATCATCCACATCACAGAACTTGACCTCCGTACCAACACGGAGTCAGGTGGACAGTTGATGTTCGCCCGTGGCGAGGCTAAGCCCCAGGCTGCCCACATCGCCACCCTTCAGGAAGACCAGTATAACCGTTTGTTCCGTATCTTCAGAAAACACAAAGATGTCATTAAGAATGTCACTTTCTGGAATCTCAGTGACAAAGACTCATGGCTCGGTCTCGGCAACCATCCGTTGCCCTTCGACGAGAACTTCAAGGCTAAGCGTTCGCTGCAGGTGATCCGCGACTTCGACGCAGCCCGCGACAACTACGTGCCGAAGGATGACTGGGTACCCAACCCCAAGAACCAGCCCGGACAGGAGTATCCGCAGGTGAACAGCGAGGGTTTCGCCCGCTTCCGTGTAGAGGCTCCCGACGCTAAGTCGGTGATTGTCAGCCTCGGTCTCGGTGGCCGTGGTGGTACCGTGCTCCGCAAGAACAAGGATGGTGTATGGGAAGGAACCACCGAGGGGCCGATGGATCCTGGTTTCCACTACTATCACTTGACCATCGACGGTGGTGTGGTGAACGATCCTGGCACGCACAACTACTTCGGCTCCTGCCGTTGGGAGAGTGGTATCGAGATTCCTGCTCCTGATCAGGACATCTACGCCTGCCGCACTGATATCCCGCACGGTAATATCCAGCAGGTGCTCTTCTATTCCAAGAGCCTCGGTAAGATGCAGACGGCCAATGTCTATCTGCCCAATGGCTACGGCAAGGTAGTAAAGGGTAAGCAGGAGCGCTACCCCGTGCTCTACCTGCAGCATGGCTGGGGTGAGAACGAGACCAGTTGGCCCGTACAGGGACATGCCGGACTCATCATGGACAACCTGATTGCCGACGGCAAGATCAAGCCCTTCATCGTAGTGATGGCCTACGGTCTGACCAACGACTTCAAGTTCGGCACCATCGGCAAGTTCACCGCCGAGGAGTTCGAGAAGGTGCTCGTCGATGAACTCGTACCCTTCATCGATGCCAACTTCCTCACCAAGGCTGACAAGTGGAACCGCGCCATGGCCGGTCTGTCGATGGGAGGCATGGAGACGAAACTGATCACCCTGCGCCGTCCCGAGGCCTTCGGCTACTGGGGGCTGCTCAGCGGTGGTATGTATATGCCCGATGAGATCAAGGATCCGAAGGCCGTGAAGTATATCTTCGAGGGCTGCGGTGATAAGGAGAATCCCGAGGGTATCACCAAGAGTGTCGAGGCCCTGAAGGCTGCCGGCTTCAATGCCGAAGGTCTGATCTCCGAAGGTACGGCCCACGAGTTCCTGACCTGGCGCCGCTGCCTCTATCAGATGGCACAGAGCCTGTTCAAATAATGCAAGTCTCTCATTTTCATAGACGGCCCGCCCCCAAAAAGCGGGTCGTTTTTTGTATTTGTAACATATTTATTTAAAAAAACTTATTTTTATTAGCGTGAAACAAAACAGAAAGTAAATGTAACATGAAAGCAAGTAAGTTACAAAAATTCGTCGTATCTTTGCACCAGAATCAAGAAATAGTTTGAAAATTGTTTTAGTTATATTAGTAGTTAGTAGTTTTTCCTTCCTCGGGGCCCAAGAAAAGCGTTTCTTGTCCCGAGGTGTTTTTTTTATTTAAACCAGTAACGAATGAAACGGATACTCACAACCCTCCTGTGTGCTTATATCGCACTGACTATGCAGGCCCAACAGCATCAACTGTGGTACGACAAACCCGCCAGTCATTGGCTGCAGGCTCTGCCCATCGGCAACTCCCATCTGGGGGCTATGGTCTATGGCGGCACGGACATCGAGGAAATCCAGCTCAACGAGGAGACTTTCTGGAGCGGTTCACCTCATAATAATAATAGTACAGAGGCGCGCGCGCACCTGCAAGAGGTACGCGACTCGATCTTCGCTGGCAAAGAAGAAGGGGCACATGCCATCCTCGACAAGTATTTCTTCAAAGGTCCCCACGGCATGCGATTCTTGCCGTTAGGCAGTCTGAAAATGAATTTCCATACATCAGGTGAAACCAATGATTACCGCCGCAGTCTCGATCTCTCTACAGCCATGGCCACCACTCGATACCGCATCGGAGACGTCACCTATGAGCGTACCTGCTTTGCTTCTCAGGCTGATCACGTCATCATCGTACATCTCAAAGCCAGCCAGAGAGGAGCCCTTTCCTTCATGATCACATTCGACAGTCCGTTAGTTGCCACAAGTCATGTGGATGGTCACCAACTCGCAGCCCTCGTACAAGGTGTGGAACAGGAAGGCATACCTGCCGGTCTTCAGGCAGAGTGCCGGGTTGGTGTAAAGACCGACGGTGAAGTGATCGACAGCAAGGAAAGCATGAATGTGCGTAATGCCACATCGGCGACCCTCTACATTGCAGCGGCCACCAACTATGTCAACTACCACGATGTCAGCGGCAATCCTACCAGAAAGAACATCCAGACACTGGCAGCCATTGGTGACAAGAACATTCTCAGGCTCGCTGAGGATCACCTCAAGAAGTACCAGGAGCAATATAATCGCGTAAGCCTCTCCTTACCGAAGAGCGGAAACGAGAACCTCACCACCGACCAGCGCCTCGCCACCTTCGACGGCACTGATCTCGACATGGTGTCGCTGATGATGCAGTATGGACGTTATCTCCTCATCTCTTCCTCACAACCAGGTGGACAAGCCGCCAACCTGCAGGGTGTATGGAATAATAAAGTGAACGCCCCCTGGGACTCGAAATACACCATCAACATCAATGCCGAGATGAACTACTGGCCTGCCCTCGTGGGTAATCTCGCAGAAACACAGGAGCCGTTCTTCTCTATGATCAAAGACCTGAGTGAGACAGGAACCAAGACGGCACAGGAAATGTATGGTTGCAACGGTTGGGTGGCTCACCACAATACTGATCTTTGGCGCATTGCCGGCCCCGTTGATGGTACTACGTGGGGAATGTTCCCCACGGGCGGTGCCTGGCTGACCACCCACCTCTGGCAGCATTACCTCTATACCGGCGACAAAGCCTTCCTTGAGAAGTACTATCCTGTGATGAAGGGTGCTGCCGATTTTCTCATCGACTACATGCAGACCTATCCCAAGGACGGTGCCCTGAAGAATGCCGCCGGATGGCTGGTCACTATACCCACCGTATCCCCAGAGCACGGTCCGATGGGTAAGCGCACCACCGTTACGGCCGGCTCGACGATGGACAACCAGATTGTCTTCGACGCATTCAGTCAAGTCATTGCCGCTGCCAAGATCCTGGGGAAAGAAGAATCTTCAATCCTCAATCTTCAATCTTCAATAAACAAACTTCCGCCCATGCAAATCGGTCGCTACGGGCAGTTGCAGGAGTGGATGATCGACGGCGACGACCCCAAGGATGAGCACCGTCATATCTCCCATCTCTACGGCCTCTATCCCTCCAACCAGATCTCGCCATTTTCGCATCCAGACCTCTTTACGGCAGCCGCCAACACACTGAACCAGCGTGGTGACATGGCTACGGGCTGGAGCCTTGGCTGGAAGATCAACTTCTGGGCCCGTATGCTCGATGGCAACCACGCCTTCCGTATCATCAGCAATATGCTCACGATGATCCCGGATTCCATCGAATGGGGACCTCGTGGGGGTACCTACCCTAACCTCTTCGATGCTCACCCACCTTTCCAGATCGATGGTAACTTCGGCTGTGCGGCTGGTATCTGTGAGATGCTCCTGCAAAGTCACGACGGTGCCATCCACCTGTTGCCTGCCCTGCCTGATGCATGGAAAGACGGCGAGGTGAAAGGGTTACAGGCCCGCGGTGGTTTCACGGTGGATATGAAATGGCAGGAGGGCACCCTCCAGGAGGCTGTCGTCACCTCCAAGATCGGTGGTGTGCTCCGTCTGCGTTCCTATGTGCCGCTCATGGGCGAAGGACTAAAGGAGGCCACGGGCGATTGTCCGAATCCCCTCTACGCACCCGCTGCCATCCAGCAGCCACTGAGATCCAAGGAACTGAAGAAATTTGCGTTGCTGCCCGTGCCGACGGTCTATGAGTATGATATCGAGACTCAGCCCGGACAGACCATCCGCCTTCAACAAGCAAAACCAAATAACTAAATAGGAAACGATTATGCAAGACTTAAGAAAGACTTACAAGGCACTGTTCGCCCTGTTGTTCGCATGCTGTGCCTGTCTCACCGCTTCGGCACAGAAGTATCCCTACCAAAATCCTGACCTGAGTGCTCAGGAACGTGCCAAGGATCTTTGCAGCCGTCTCACGCTGGAAGAGAAAGCCATGCTGATGCTCGACGAGAGTCCCGCTATTCCACGCCTCGGTATCAAGAAGTTCTTCTGGTGGAGCGAGGCCCTGCATGGTGCTGCCAATATGGGTAATGTCACCAATTTCCCAGAACCCGTAGGCATGGCCGCCTCGTTTAACCCCTCTTTATTATATAAGGTGTTCGACGTGGCCAGTACCGAGTTCCGTGCCCAGTATAATCACCGTATGCACGACCTTGGCGGCGAGGACGAGAAATTCCACAGTCTCTCCGTTTGGACGCCTAACGTGAACATTTTCCGTGACCCCCGTTGGGGTCGTGGCCAGGAGACCTACGGCGAAGATCCTTATCTGACCTCTGTCATGGGTGTTCAGGTGGTAAAGGGTCTGCAGGGGCCCGAGGATGCCAAGTACCGTAAGCTCTGGGCCTGTGCCAAGCACTATGCCGTACACAGTGGTCCTGAGTACACTCGTCATACGGCCAACCTCACCGATGTGTCAGCCCGTGATTTCTGGGAGACTTACATGCCCGCCTTCCAGGCCTGTGTACAGGATGGTAAGGTACGCGAGGTGATGTGTGCTTACCAGCGCCTCGACGATGATCCCTGCTGCGGCTCGAACCGTCTGCTCCAGCAGATCCTCCGTGATGAGTGGGGCTTCCAGTACCTTGTCGTCAGCGACTGCGGTGCCGTCAGTGACTTCCACATGAATCACAAGAGTTCCTCGGATGCCATCCACGGTTCTGCCAAGGCCGTCATCTCTGGCACCGACGTGGAGTGTGGCTTCGACTACGCCTATAAGAGCATCCCCGAGGCCATGAAGAGAGGTCTGGTTTCCGAAGCAGAGATCGACAAACATGTGATCCGTCTGCTCGAAGGTCGTTTCGACCTTGGCGAGATGGACGATCCCGCACTCGTAGAATGGTCGAAGATCCCCTACTCTGCCATGTCCACCAAGGCCTCAGCACAACTCGCCCTCGACATGGCACGCCAGACCATCGTATTGTTGCAGAACAAGGGTAATATCCTGCCTCTGAAGAAGAATGCTGAGAAGATAGCCGTGATTGGTCCCAATGCCGACGATGCACCCCTGATGTGGGGTAACTATAACGGTATGCCCAACCACACCATCACCATCCTCGACGGCATCAAGACCAAGCAGAAGAAACTATATTACAATAAAGGTTGCGACCTGACTTATGATCAGGTGATGGACTGCCAGTTGGCCACACAATGTGCTGCCGATGGTAAGAAAGGTCTGAAGGGTACTTTCTGGAACAACACCACCATGGAGGGCAAGCCCGTCACCACACAGTATTACACAACACCATTGGCTGTCACCACAGCCGGTATGCATAACTTTGCCCCTGGCGTGAAGATCGAGGATTTCTCGGCTAAGTACGAGACCACCTTCACCCCCAAGGAGTCGGGCGAATATGTGGTGAATGTGGAAGGCTGCGGCCATTTCGAACTCTATATCAACGGTGAGCGGAAACAGATGGAACACACCTGGCGCACCACCCCCACCCGTACAGCCATCCAGGCCGAGAAGGGCAAGAGTTACAACATCGAGGTGCGCTTCCAGTTCGTGAAGACTTGGAATGCCAACCTGAAGATCAATGTGGCTAAGGAACAGCCTATCGACTACCAGCAGATCATTGCCCAACTGAAGGGCATCGACAAGGTGATCTTCGTGGGCGGTATCTCTCCGGCTCTCGAGGGTGAGGAGATGCCTGTGAACATCGACGGCTTCAAGGGCGGCGATCGCACCAGCATCGAACTGCCCAAGGTGCAGCGCGAGTTCCTGAAAGCCCTGAAGGCCGCTGGCAAGCAGGTCATCTACGTCAACTGCTCTGGTTCCGCCATTGCCCTGACACCCGAGACGGAGAGTTGCGATGCCATTGTGCAGGCCTGGTATCCTGGTCAGGAAGGTGGTACAGCAGTAGCCGACGTACTCTTCGGTGATGTCAATCCCAGCGGCAAACTGTCCGTCACTTTCTATAAAGACGACAGCCAGTTGCCTGACTACGAGGACTACTCGATGAAGGGCCGCACCTATCGTTACTTCTCCGATCCGCTCTTCGCCTTTGGCTTTGGTCTCAGTTACACCACCTTCGAGATCGGTGAGGCAACCATACAGGGCACGGAGCGTATCACCATCCCCGTCACCAACACGGGCAGTTGCGATGGTACGGAGATTGTACAGGTTTATATCCGCAACCTGCAGGATGCTGAGGGGCCGTTAAAGTCGTTGCGCGGTTTCCAGCGCGTCGATGTAAAGGCTGGTCAGACGGCCACCGCCACCATCGACCTCACCCCAAAGAGTTTCGAGTTCTGGGATGCCGAAACCAACACCATGCGCACCAAACCCGGCAAATACGAAATCCTCTACGGCAACAGTTCACAGGACAAAGACCTGAAGAAATTGACCATTACATTATAAAACAATAAATCCCCGCCAATTGGCGGGGATTCATCATTTAGCGTATATCTCTCCAAGAGCGATAATTGGTATTCTCGCTGCGATAGGGCTTCAGTACCTCAAGTCCGTCGGAAAGGAACTGCCGGGCACGCTTGGTGGTACTCCTGAGAGAATCAGGTTGTGCATGTAAATAGGGTTCCACCAAGGCATCTCCTGCTGAAGTGATCCTCTGGATGGCTTCGGCCTCTTTCTGGCGTTTCTCACCAGAATCCATCAGCATCTTCAACAAAGGAGAGATTCTGAAATACTCATACTCTTCCAACAGAACAAGACCTTTTCTCGCCCCTTGCGTTTGAACATATTTCTCCCATAAGACACCAAAGGCAGCATTAAAACTGAGACTGTCTGTCTCCTCGGATCTTTTGGCCAATGCCTCTATCGAATCCGCCCTGTCTTCCATGACAAGGACATAATTCTCAAACAACGGATAGGCGATGGTCATGGCTTTGTCGAACCGCTGCGCCAACGCCTGCTGGTATTGCTCCTGTTTAGCGCGCTTGGCCATATAATTGCTAATAGCCCACGCTAAGATAGCAATGCCACACAGGGTCAGTGCAACAATAACGATATGTTTCCTTTTGACGACCATTATCATTTAGTGATTACGGAAGTTCCACTTGGAGTTGTCGCTCGAGAAGTCGTACTTGGCAAGGGTGGGCGTTGAGTCACCTGCAGAATAGAGGCAGTAGGTGGTATTGGTGCCCTCGATGCCAGGGATGGCCTTCGGCATGATGCGGTAAGTACCATCGGTGAGTTGCTCGATGCGCCAGAGTTGTTCGTCAGCGCCAGTGTAGGCGGGGACAGTGGTCACTTCCTTATCGGCGGTAGCAGCCAAAGCGCGCTCTGTACCCTCGATAGTGATCTTGAAGTACGGATTGCTGAGATAACCACCTGCCTCATCGACGGGCGTGATGGTCCAGCGCTGGTGAGGACGGAACATAAAGTCGCCGATGCGAGCGGGGATGTCACCCTCGGGCCATGTGCCACTGACCTCCGCCAAGGTCTGGTTGGCGATAGGCTTAGCAGGCTCCTGCATCTGGTTACGGTTGAACCAACCCTGACGCTGCTGCTGCATGCGGACAAAATCGACGGCGAGTTCGAGGGCATAGCCACGACGCTCACTCAAGATTGCCAAGTTACCACCCTTGAAGTTATCACCAGCCACGGGCCAACCGTTCTTCCAAACCAACGGACGGACGGCAAGCGTAGAACGACCACTCAGTTCGAAGTCGGCCTCCCAGTGGAACGACATCACCTCGACGCCCTCATCAACGACGAAACGTCCGAAGTGACCAGCACCACAGGCGCGCTCTTCGGCAGCAATCACCATCTTACCACCACCATGGAACATGTCGCGACCTACATTATCGAGATACGGGCCTTCCACACTCTTGGAGCGACCTACCACAATATTATAGGTAGAGTTCACACCGTCGCAGCAAGTGCCGTGCGTACCGAGCAGATAGTACCAACCATCACGGTACATGAGGTCAGAGGCCTCACAGTCGATGGCGATATCCTTCTCCTTGTTACCCTTCACACGGAAACCGGTCTTAGGATCGAGTTCAATCAGACGGATAGTGCCGAAATAGGTACCATAACTTACCCACAGACGACCTGTCGAAGGATCCAGAAGCAGACCCGGGTCGATGGCATCCTGATCCTCCATACCGTCGGAGTAGCACACCTCGACAGCCTCGCTCCACTTAAAGTCGGGCGACTTCGGATCGAGCGTCTTGTTCCACATAGTGAGGATGCGGCCAGCGTGACCACCGCCAAGGCCACCACCTGTGGCTCCGTAGATGCAGAGGTAACGGTCACCGATCTTCAGCACGTCGGGGGCTGCACCGCCACCAGGACGATCAGCGCCACTGTTCCAGCTCCAGCCGTCTTCAGAGATCAGGCCACCGCCGCCAGTGCCAAAGGTGTAATACTTACCCTCGCACTCGGCCAGTGTCGAGGGGTCGTGGATATAGGGTGCACCAATTTGTGCGTTTGCTGCTGTGGCAAGCGTCAGAGCCGCCAGAATTGTATGTAGTCTTTTCATCTTTATTGAGCTTTGATTGAATAGTTAGTTACAGGATTACCTTTCTCGTCAAGGAAGCGAACACAGAAGTCGCTCATGCCCGGGCCGTTGATGATGGCACCACGCAGGATGTTGCGTCCTTTCTTCAGAGTGAGACGGGGCGACATGGCATCGTCCTTCACCATACGGCGGTCGCCAGAGAGCAACAGAGCCTCCTCGCCATTGAGCCACCACATAGAGGCAGAGTTAGAGCCAACGGCCAGACGGACGTTCTCAATATCCTCGTCGCAGTCGATGATGGTGACAGCCCAGAAGAGCACACCATATACCTGCTGACCCCACTTCTCAGCAAAGCGGAAGAGCTTCACATTGAAGTTCTCGCTATCGAGGGCATGCCATGTGAGATCTTGTTTCACAGTGGTAACTTTGGGCTCTGTAGGCTCTTGTCCGAAGCCACGACCGAAGCCAGGAGCCACCTCTACCTTCTGATAGACAGCCTTTACCTTCTGACCATTCTTCGGAACGATGGTCTGCTGACCCTTGAAATACTCGGTGGCAAAATTCTCACGCAGATAAGTGTCGGTGAAGACGGTATTACCGCTGTTGGGCTTGTCGATGGGCTCAAGGAGCAGCCAACGACGGATAAAGCCGTTCTCATCAGGCTGAGCCGACGGTGTGGTAACAGCAGAGAAGTACTTAGGACGGTTCTTGAACTGGATCCAATCGACACTGACAGCAGCATCACCCTCGCAAGTGATCACCAGGTCAGAGACACCCTTCGGAGTATATTCCAACGGAGCGGTCATCGTGAGCCACTGGTTGCTGAAGTCACGACGGAACATGGCAGGAGCACCAGCAGGCGACTCGGGCTTCACGGTCATTTCGACCTTGGCGAGGATCTTGCCATCGGCACTCTTCTCGCGTACATAGAATACGGTATTGTCGGCAGCCTTCGCAGAGATCACGAAGTAACCGTCGGTAAGACAACTGAAGTCAATATCTGCATACTTCAGCCAACTGCCCTTGGCGGGAAGTGTAGCCTGGTAACTGCGGAAAGTATTGATGGTATCAATGAGTTCGGTGGTCACGTCAGCACTGGCTGCACTGTAACGGTCGATCTCGATCTTCTCGGTAGCGGCATTGATACCGACGCCACGCATGGTGGGCTTCACTTCCTGAATGGTACCATCAGGATTGAAGAACAACTTCTCGATACAAGCAGAACGGCGCTTGTCGTCACGCGGTGAGAACCAGTTACGATGATAGAAGAGATACCACTGACCTTTGTAGTTGATGATACTGTGATGATTAGTCCAGCAACCATTGTCGTGCTCGGCCATGATCAAACCCTTGTACTCGTAGGGGCCCATGGGGTTCTTACTCATAGCGTAGCCGAGAACTTCGGTATTCTCACGAACGTATGGATAGGTCAGGTAGTAGTTACCGTTGTACTCGAAGGCGAACGGACCTTCAGCCTGACGGTTGGGCAGGTCTTTCAGGCAGTTGACACCCTTCATCTCAAACTCGCGCTCACCCCACTTAACGGTTTCCGACGGGGTATCGTCGGCAATTTCCTTCATGTTGTCCTTGAGTTTGGCGCAACGACCATTGCCCCAGAAGATATAGGCATTGCCGTCGGATGCTAAGAGCACACACGGATCGATACCGTTGATGCCCTTGATAGGCTCTGGCTCAGGGATGAACGGACCTTCGGGACTGTCGGCGATGGCCACACCAACACCAAAGCCACGGCCTTCAGCACCAGCCGGGAAATAGAAATAGTACTTACCGTTACGCTCGACACAGTCGGGAGCCCACATAGAGTAGGAATTAGGTCTTACCCAGGGCACTTTGTTCTGGGTAACAATCACACCATGGTCGGTCCAGTCGGTGAGGTTCTCGGATGAGAACACATGGTAGTCCTCCATGCAGAACCAGTCCTGACGCTGTCCTTCGGGCGGGAAAATGTCGTGCGAAGGATAGAGATACACCTTACCATTAAACACACGTGCAGTTGGATCAGCCGTGAACTGGTCACGGATGATCGGATTCTGTGCCATTGCTATCAGCGGCACAGACATGAAAAGAGTTAGAATTAATTTTTTCATTGAGCGTTTTTATTATAGTTCAATAGTGATTTTATTACCATGATAATCAACCTGACGAGAAGTGCCATCGGGCAGCACCAGCGTAAACTGGCGGTTCTGGATCATGCCCTCGTAACGACCCTGACGATCGCAGATGGTAAGTTGACGGGCACGGTCGTTCCACAGGAAAGTGATGGTGGTGTAAGCACCCTGCTCGTAGTTATAGTTGTCACCCTCGTCTTCATAGAGGGTAAACGAACCGTCGGCACCGGGATAGACACGCAGTTCAAGATGATCCCAGGTCTTCTCGCCAACATACTGCATCTCAGGACCGAGGGGCAGGATACTGCCAGCCTTTACAAACATTGGCACACGGTTGAGCGTGGTCTCGAGCGTCACCGTCTGGCCACCTTTATAGCACTTGTTCGTCCAGAAGTCGTACCAAGTAGCCCCCTTCGGCAGATATTTTGAGGCCGTTTTCGTTGCTGTCCAATCAATGTTCAATGTTGAATGTTCAATGTTCAATGATTTTCTGTCCCAGCCCGTCATGGCATCCGTACGAATAATCTTCTCATCAGTGTATTGCGGATCAAGGATAGGGGCAGCGAGGATATTGTGACCGAACATAAACTCATCGGTCATATCCCACACACGCTTGTCGCTGGCGAAGTCACTGAACAGCGGACGCAGATAACTGTCGTTGTTCGAGGTTACCTGCCAAGCCGTACTATATAAATAAGGTATTAGGCGATAGCGCAGGCGAATCATCTGTTCGATGGCATCATAGACGGGCTCGCCCTTCTGGCCAAATTGCCAGATCTCACGAGGGGCATCGGCACCATGACTGCGGAACACCGGACAGAACAGGCCGTACTGCATCCAGCGAACATAGAGTTCCTGGAACTGGGGATTCTTAGGAGCAGAGGCAGGGCCCATCGTGTTGTAGGCGTTACAGAAGAAACCGCCGATGTCGGTATTGAAGTTGGGATTGCCCGTCAACGAGAAACTCAGGCCGGCGGGTACCTGCTTGCGCAGCATATCCCACGACGAGTTCACGTCACCACTCCACATATTGGAGCCGTAGTGCTGCTGCCCAGCATACGATGAACGCGTCATGATGAAGACTCGTTTAGGGGTGAGGGGTGAGGGGTGAGGGGTTAGAGAATACTCTGCACGCTGTTTCTCATAAACGCCGCGGACGGTTTCGAGGGGGAAGGCATTGCGCTGGGAGCGCCAGGTGCCGCCATAGACGGGATGCGCATAGTCAGACTCTTTCGGATCAAAGAAGTCTGGATCGGTAGAATCCATCCACCAGGCATCGGTACCATAGTCGAACAGCGTCTTGAGGTATTTCCAATAGATATCGCGGGCCTCTGGACTAAAGGCGTCATAGACCTTCACACCCGAGGGATAATCCATACGGGGCGGCCAAATATGCGACAGTCCGCTCTGCGGCCAGGTGGCGAAAGGCATGAGCAGTCCCTTTTCGTTAAGTTCACGGAACTGCTGCGTCTGCGGACCGAAACTGGCCCAGATAGAGATCATAAAGTGGGCGTGCTTGGCATGCACATTCTTAATCAGTTGCGGACCTGTGGCGAAGTCCTCGGAGAGGAAGTCCATGGCGTTCCACAGATAGTTAGAGCCCCAATACTGCCAGTCCTGGATGATGCCATCAAGGGGTACCTGCAAAGCGCGGTACTGATCAACGATGCTCTCTGTCTCAGCAGCGGTCTTATAGCGCTCCTTCGACTGCCAGTAGCCGTAGGTCCACAAGGGGAACATCGGCACGTCGCCCGAGAGATAGCGCATCTGGGCAATCACGCCGTCGGCACTGCCGCCATACATGAAATAATAGTCAATGCCTTCACCAGTCTCAGAAGTAAAGGTCATACCATTTGCATCGTCATCAAACTGCGTGGGTGAATAGTTCTCCCAGTAAAGGCCCCAGCCCTTGATGCTCTGCAACACGTTCTGGAAATCCTCAAGGTTCGACTGTTCCATACGCTTGTGCTCACCGCGACGGTTCATCTTACCGTTCTGGATGGTACCCAGACCATAGATGGCCTCGTCCTTGTCAAGTTGGAAGGTCTGGCGCACTTTTGCGATGTCACAACTCTTTTCGCGCAGCAGCACCTTACCCTTAGCTGTAAGAAAAGTCAGGCAACCAGTCTTGGGATCCTGTCGCACGGTCAGCACGTCACTCGATATAGCATAGCCTTGACGCGTTATCTGGACATCTGCAGGCTTTACCGTCACCACCAAGGTCTTGGTAGGCGTTCCCTTGATAACATGGACAATACTGGGGGTGACAAACTCTATCTTTACGTCCTGAGCCTTCAGGGAAATCAAGACAGAAAGGGATATAAGCAGAAATAACAGTCTTCGCATCTTGAGGTTTCTAATTCAGTTTCATATTTGCCCGCAAAGTTACGAAATTCCCTCGAGATACGCATATACCTGATGTTAAAAAAACTTTCTGTTACGCATCAAAAAAAGATGCCACGTCGTCGCGACGCAGCACCTTCCTTTACTAAAACAATGTGTCTAATTACTAAACTACTATCTTGTATGGTTTATTCCCAACCTTTTTGCTGGTGAAGGGCAGGATTGTTATCCAACAGAGTCTGCGGATAGGGGAACAATCTGTGCTTCTCCTGCCAGCCTACCTCATAGTGGGCATCCATAGCGTCATGGGTGTGGATGATGAAGAAACGGCTGTTAGCCTCTGAACCATTCTCCCATACCAAATCCTCCCAGTTGGCTTCTACCTCATTCGGGCTCTCCGACAGTTTGTCGCAGAGGTTAGGCACGTGCTTACCCTGACCCTTCAGGTGCTCCATACCTTCCTTGGTGAAGGTATCACTGTCACCCAGCTTGCTCCAACGCATGAGGTCCTGATAGCGGCAGCCCTCGAACCAAAGTTCCCAAGCCTTCTCCTTCTTCACAGTCTCCAGATCAACAGTGCTGCTGACGGTCTTAGAACCGGCGCGCTCCTGAATCATGTTGACATAGGTCTTGGCAGATGCAGCATCATTCGTACGGCAGCAGCACTCAGCATAGTTGAGCAGCACCTCAGCATAACGCATGATGATAATATTGTTCAGACGATGACCAGAACCGAATGAGCCACCTTCTTCCTCGGCATCACCGGCACGGATGACGTGCTTGATGGGAATCCAGAATGACTGGCCATAGTGACCACGACGACCGGGCTTGATACCAATCTTATCGTTCTTCACCTTCTCGTCATGAGTCATCTCAGCAAGTTTGCCATAATAGGTGTCAATCAGTTCGATACCGGTCTCACCGTAGATCAGGTCGTCGATGTGACACATCGTAGCACGCAGACGCTTAGAGTCCTTACCGTCGTTCTCAAAGAATGCCTGGCCATACCATTCGGGAAGACCGATAGAGCCCCAACCCTGAACAGAGCCTGTATAAGCCTGCAATGGCGGCTTCTTGAACTTATCGGAACGGATCTGGAAGGAGTTGCTCTCCATCCATGTGCTGTGCTGGTTCCAACCCCAACCGCTACCTGAGTTATACTCACCGGCATTGGCATTGTAACGGATGTTCACCTCGAAGACCTTCTCGGGACTACCGTCACCCTGAATGTGGAACTGATCCATGAACTGATCACCGGGAACGAGGGCATACTTGCCGGAGTCGATCACCTTCTTCAGGGCATCCTTAGCACCGGCAAAATCCTCGGCGAACATCAGGGCCTTACCGGCCAGGGCGTATGCGAAGCCCTTGGTCACGCGATAGGCACCATCCTTATCCTCGGGTGATTTGCGCTCAGGCAGGTCACCAGCGACTGCCAGACACTCATTAGCAATCCACTTATAGTAATCCTGCTGAGTCTTCGGGGCATTCTCGGGTGCACCATCGGCATCACTGTTGGTAGGTGTCTCACTGGCTGTCAGCACGTGATCCACGAAGGGAGGTGTGCCCCAGTAGTTAACAAGCAGGAGGTAGTTGTAGGCACGGAGTATGCGAGCCTCGGCAACAGCCTGCTTACGCATCGGTGTGGAGAGATCCTGGAACTGCTCGATAACCAGGTTATCAGCGTAAATCGAGAGGTAAAGGCCCTTATAGTGATAGATGATGGCCTCAGGAGTATGGAGGAAACGGAACTCATTCACCGATCCGCCGAACTCGTGGTCACCATAATACTCACTACCATAGCAGATGTCATCGCCCGGGTGGTTAGCCAGCACCTTTGCTGGGGTATAGATACCAGGACCCATGGCACGACCCATCGTATTGCCATTGAAATTCTCGTATGCAGCGGCAAGAGCCTTCTCGACGTCTGCATCTGTCTCATAGAAGGCATCAATGTCCACAACACCCTTCTGCTCAATGTCAAGCTGGTCCTGACAGGAGGTCATAGCAAAACCACCAGCAAAAAGAGCGAGCATTGAAAATATAATCTTTTTCATATTCTTACTTTTTAACTTTTTTTCTTTCTTACCTTTATTAGAATGCAACATTCACACCAAAGACAATCTTCTTAGATGTCGGATAGGTACCGTTATCGAAGCCACGCAAGCTGCCGTTGTCACTGCCGAGAGAAGCGGTCTCAGGATCAGCACCGGGATAGTTGGTGATGGTGAAGAAGTCGTCGAGAGAAGCATAGACGCGGAGCTGGTTCACGAGGAACTTCTTCGTGATCTTTGCAGGGATCGTGTAACCCAACTGAATCTGCTTGAACTTGAAGTAAGCACCGCTGAAGATTGCTGCAGAAGAGCTGTAGAAGATCCAGTCCTTGGAAACGACCTTCATGTCAGGATACTGACCTGTGGTCCATGAACCGTCTTCGTTCTGTCTCCAAGAATCCTGCCAGAAAGTGTCGATACCGTTGATACGGGGACGGTCGGCAGATACCATGAAGTTGTAGATCTTGTTACCGGCAGCACCTGTTCCGAATACGGAGAAGTCGAAGCCCTTATACTCGAGGTTCAGGGTGATACCGTAGGTGAACTTAGGAATACCGGCACCGAGATCCTCCTTGTCCTCCTCCGAAGGGCTGAGGGTAAGGCCTCTCTGGAACAGGTCATTGCCGTCAGCGTCTTTCATCTGATTGCCATTCTCGTCAAGGACGGGAACCTGACCGTAGTACAGGGGACGGCCGATATTGGCGGGATCACACTCCTTGTCATTCGTCTGAATGAGTTTCTCATTATAGACACCGGCATAGTTGTAGCCGCGGAAGTACCACAGGGTGTGGCCTACCTCCATACAAGGAGCGAGCTTGTTGTTGAATCCGGAAGGACCGGCTGCGACATAACGTGGGAGCGAACCTACGTTCTGCACCTCGTTCTTCAGGGTAGAGAAGTTGGTCACGATGCTGTACTTCAGGTCACCGATCTGGTCGCGCCAGCCGAGTTCGATATCGAAACCAGTATTCAGGATCTCACCGCAGTTGACTGTCTGGGAGGAGAAACCATAGGCCGGGTCGGGCTCTACTGCAATGAGGAGGTCCTTGGTCAGCTTACGGTACCAGTCGAGTCCGAACGACAGGCGGTTGCTCAGGAAGCGGGCATCGATACCGAGGTCGATCTGCTCAGAGGTCTCCCAGGTCAGGTCAGGATTGGCAATACCAGAAGGCTTAGCACCCGTTAAAGCATTGTCACCCGTGTCACCCTCACCAGTGAAGTAGTAATAGCCACCGATACCGATGGTAGGCGTATGCTTATAACCGCTCAGGATGTTCACGTTACCGTTACGGCCCCATGATCCGCGGATCTTCAGGAAGGAGACAGCGTCCGTGCTGATGTTGTTCTTGAAGAACTTCTCATTGCTGATGGTCCAACCTGCAGAGAATGAGGGGAAGTAACCCCAACGGTTGTCCTTGGCAAGCTTCGAGGAGTCGAAGGCGTCGGCACGGTAGTTGAACTGCAGGAAGTAGCGGTCGTCGAATGAGTACGACAGACGGCCGAAGTATGAAAGCTCTGTAGCGTCGCCAGGGGCATTGCCAACGCCCAGGTGAGACTTACCGTTATCGTTCAGGAAGTTGATGTAACGGTAGTTGGGGGCATGGTCACCCTCCAGGATCATATTAGTATCAGAAGATGACACGTTGGTGTTGTCCCAGTGGTTCTTCGTGAACGACATACCGATCATGGCACCGACATTGTGCTTGCCGAACGTCTTATTGAAGTTGGCGAAGTTCTCCCACTGATAGTAGAGGCTGGCGTTGGTGGCAGCAGAGATGCTGTAAGAGTCGCTCTTGGCCATTGAAGACAGGAAGTAAGGCTCTCCGTAATCATGGGTATTGCTCTGTGAGATGCGATAGCCGAGACGGGAGGTGATGGTCAGGAAGTCGAACGGAATCAGGTTGGCTGCCAGAGATCCGCGGACGTTGACACCCTCATCTGTACGATTGGCACGGTCGCGCTGAGCCAGCGGGTTACCGGTTGCCTCCTCCACATACTTGGAAGTACCGTACCACATGGGATTGTTCTCATCGAAACCAGGAGGCAGCAGCAGATGGCCGTGGCCTTCCTTCTCCCACTCAGAAGCCACGTTCTGGCCGAAGTCATCCTCGCTGTAGATATAAGGAGCAGTCAGCGGGTCGATGGTAACCACGGAGTTCAGGAAACTACCGTAACCGGAACCTACTGACCTTGTCTTCCACTTCTCAATAGAGGTATTGCTCTGGACATTGAACCACTTAAAGAACTTATAGTCGGCATTCACCTGACCGGAGAAACGCTTGTAGGTATCCTTGCCGCCCTTGACGATACCGTCATTGTCAAGAATACCGAGGTTTGCCAGGAAGTGGCCCTTGTCGTTACCACCCTCAGCAGTGATGTTGTGCTGGATGCTCCAGCTGTTCTCGAACACCTCATCGTACCAGTTGGTGTCGGTTCCCTGATAGTTGTTGTCCTCAAGCTCCTTGTCGGTCAGGTCGCCCAGATACTTGTGGAACTCAATCCAGGTCTTGGCATCGTAGAGGTCGGCCCTCTTACCAAGTGACTGGCTGGCAGCCTTCAGTGAATAGGAAATCTTAGCAGTACCCTTAGAACCGTTCTTGGTGGTGATCAGCACGACACCGTTACCAGCCTGGGCACCGTAGATGGCTGCAGAAGCACCGTCCTTCAGCACCTCCATGGACTCGATCAGCGAGGGATCCAGATACTGGATGTTGTCAACCTTCAGACCATCGACGATGAGCAGCGGGCCGAGGTTACCGGAGTTCGAGGAATAACCACGGACACGGATGGTAGCACCGGCACCAGGAGCACCTGTGTTGATAATCTGCACACCAGAAACCTTACCCTGCATGGCTGCACCGGCATCAGAAGTAGAAAGGTTCTTGATGTCGTCACCCTTCAAAGAGGCAACGGCACCGGTCAGGTCACTCTTCTTCTGGACACCATAACCGATCACGACCACGTCGCTCAGGGTCTGAGAGTCTTCCTTCAGAGAGATGACGATGTTGTCGCGGCCATTCACCTTCACTGTGGCGGTGGTGTAGCCGATGTAAGAAATGACCAGCGTCGAATTGGCGTCAGCCTGAACACTGAAGTTACCATTGAAGTCAGTGACCGCGCCAGTCTTGGTACCCTGTACTTTTACACTGGCACCGATGATCGGCTCACCTGCTTCATCGTTTACAGTTCCCTTGATGGTGCTCTGAGCCATCGCTCCCAGTGGGAACAAACAGAGCAGGAACAGAAACACTAACGGCTTTTGTAGTGATTTAAAATTCCACATAATTTAATTAATTAGTTAGGTAATTGTTATTTAAAATGTAGATACATTCACATTATTATATATAATATATGTTGTTTAGGGCCATGCGTAATTCGTTTGCAAAGATATTATAATTTTAACTTAACGACTTTGCAAAATGTAACACAGTTTTTACAAAACGTAACAAAGTCTTAAAATGTTACACAAAAACAAGTCTTTTGTTACATCTGGATTAGCAAAACGAAACCTCCGCGCGGCTGGCAGACAACCTGTGAGGGTAACTGCGCAAGGGTACTAATCTGCCACTGACCCGTGGCATCATCGGCAAACATCTGGGTGCATCGCTCCCCGTTTCCTAAGAAACTCAGATCGGTGGCGAGTGTCTGCGGCTCGTCGGAGCCATTGATACCAGCCACATACCAGGTGTTACCACTTCTACGGGCCAGAACGGCACTTTCACCCGGATAACCACTGACGAAGCGGGTCTCATCCCAAACGGTAGGCAACTGTCCGAGGAAGGTCTGCACCTCCTTGGGCTGTGCTAAGAAACTCTCCGGACGGTCAGCCAGATGCTGCAAGCCACTCTCATAGAGAACGGTGAGCGCCAGTTCATGGGCCAGCGAGGTGATATGCGGGTGCTGGGAGTCACTGAAAGCACAGGGCGTATAGTCCATCGGTCCGATGACGTTACGCGTAAAGGGAAGCGTAGCGTTATGGCTGGCGGCTTTTTTCGTAAAGTGAGGCACATTATTATACCACTCAGCACCATAGACACCCTCCGTCGATAACAGGTTCGGATAGGTGCGCTGCCAACCACGGGGAATAGGAGCACCATGGAAATTCACCAGCAGGTGGTGACGGGCAGCACTCTCCAAGAGGTCCTGGCAGTAGTCCATGTTCTTCTGATTGTCGCCAGAGAAGAAATCGATCTTCACACCTGCCACACCGATTTTCTCGCACCAGGCAAACTCCTTCTCACGATCCTCAGGTTTATTTAAACGGTACTTCGGACCTGGAGCACCATCGACCCAACCTATAGACGAATTATACCAGATCAGCGGTTTGACACCCTTGGCGTTGGCATAGGCCACAGCATCCTCAATGGTCTTACCTTCGTTAGATGCCACCTTGTCCATCTCGTCCCACTCGGCATCGATGAGCACATAGGGCAACCCCAACGCAACGGCCATATCCACATATTTAATAATAATAGAATAGTCGTTGGAGCCATGATTGTTGGCCCAATAGATCCACGACACCACACCAGGCTTGATCCAACTAACGTCCTCCAGCCGACTTGGCTCACTGACGTCAGTCACTAATGTAGATTCCACGATGTCAGCCAGTTTGCCGATGATAACCACGCGCCAAGGCGTATGCCAGTCACCCGTCAGCAACAGGTCGTTCTGGTCTTGCTTGACACTGAACACCTCGCCCTGATTGAACAGGCTCGACGCACTCTGACAACGCTCGATATTGGCCTCGGTGATCAAGGCAAACACACCGTCGATGGGTTCCATGAGCAACGGATAGCCCCAGTGAGTGTTGATTTCTTTTGTCTCAAAGGAACCACCAAAGCCTGCTAACGTCTTCACGTTGGCAGTGGTCGTCATTGGGAAGAAACCCTCGTAGCCGTCGCTCCATTGCTGCATCCACCGTTTTGTACCCTCGGGAATGATATAGGAAGTGTGTTCCTCGGGCACCTTGCTGTCCTGCAGACCCGTATATTCGTAGCGGAAGGCGATGCCATCGTTGCAAAGTCTCATCACCACCCGTGCATTCTCACCGATCGGCGCCTGATACTCGTTGGCCTCATTGGTACAGTGCAGGCGCTTGCCCTCTAACATCTGATAATCATCCTTCACCTCCCTGACGAATGACAATTCGCCAAATGGGATATCCGCCAGTTCCAACACGCGTTGTTCTCCATAACAGATCTCCAGTTTATCACCTGTCGTCTTGACGGACAATTGACCATTGGGAGAGACTGCTCCCACAAATAATGCCAGTGACAATAACAATGAATTCATTCTTTTCTATTCAGTTTTTTAATAATTCGTTGCAAATTTACGTTATTTTTCCCATTAAGATTACAATTATTCAAAAAAATTGCTTATATTTGCGCTGATTTTCACACTAATAACCAAATGATATGAAGAGACTCTTGTTATCGGCTATTATTTTAGCGATCAGTGCCTCGTCTATGGCACAAGACTTAAGACTTAACGACCGTGAGTATTTTGAGCGGCAGGGTGTGAACGTACTGGTATTCAGTAACAGTTTCAACGGCGGCTTCAACGACGAGAAAAATTCGGGTATTGAGATCATCCACCATGGTGTGCGCACCGTTCAGGGTGGAGCCGTACGTTTGAACAACACCCCGGAGCAGTGGGACCTCGTACCGAAGATGACCGACCGCAAGGTGAACCGCGAGAACGGCAGCATCGAGGTTACCATGCGCTACGATGACTACGACTTCGACAGCCGTGTGGTAGTGACTGCCAAGGGGCAGGCTGTAGAGATTGCCGTCTGGCTCGACAAACCCGTACCCGACGCACTGGCCGGTGAGGCTGGCTTCAATATGGAGTTCCTGCCTTCGCAATACTGGCTGAAGACCTATACGATGGACGGTCGTCTGAACCGATTCCCTCGTTATGCCACCAGTCTGACCGTCACCCGTCCCAACAGTGAGAAACCTCGTCAGTTCAAGGGCTTCAAGACCTACGACGACCGTGGCACCAACCGCTTTGTCGATCCCCTGCCCATGGAGACAGGCCATCGCATCGTCGTGGCCACCGATGACCGTGAGCGGATGATCAGCATCAGCAGTGATGACGCGGAACTGAAACTCTTCGACGGTCGTATGCTGGCCCAGAACGGCTGGTATGTGCTGCGTAGTGTGCTGCCGAAGGGTAAGACGGGCAAGGTCGTCACCTGGACGGTGGAGCCATACGCCATCCCCGGATGGATCAGGAAGCCGAACATCGGGTTCTCGCAGATAGGCTATATCCCAGAACAGCCCAAAGTAGCCGTTATCGAAC
>Ga0310690_10001387_pt1 | contig 42956 bp, 35 predicted proteins | sample AusTroGonzalo_MG_2_FD_207661 | JGI IMG/M metagenome (GOLD analysis project Ga0310690, IMG submission 207661) | Bovine rumen microbial communities from tropical cattle in Woodstock, Queensland, Australia - Gonzalo_04 (v2) (version 2) | ecosystem: Host-associated > Mammals > Digestive system >... | reverse complement strand
AAGGGATTTGCGCAGTTTGAACTATTCAATACATTTTATCAGGGCAGGCTGCTATCTGCTTTTCCGGAGTTCCGTGGAATACGTACTCACGCCAATGCAGCTCACAATATCATAGCGCAGGCCTGGGCGGAAACCGGCATTGCAGGGCTTGCCGCTGCATGTATACTTGTTGCTGTTTTCTTCAGGCTGGCAGCTGTGGCTTTAAGAAAAGCAGATAATGAAAAAAATGTAGAAAATACTGGTAGTAGTGCGCTTTTTATTCCGCTTGCATCAGGGCTCGCAGGAATGATAGCGGACAATATGCTGAATGTGTCTTTGTTTTTTCCGGTAACTGCAGCTCTTTTCTGGTATATTGCCGGGGCATTCATCGCGGAAACCGGCGGAACCTGCCGTATTGAACTGAATACCAGGAAAACAGCGCGGCGGTTTTTTGCCATTTCTGCTGTTTTATTTGCAGTATTGTCTGTTTGGACGGCATATGGACAGGTCCGGGTTTTTCTGCGTGAAATTTGTTATTTTGCTGGTTACAAGGCTTTCCGGCAGGGAAGGGCTGTTGAAGCTTCATCGCTGCTTGACAAAGCCATAAAAACAGACAGCGGTGATGTGAATACGGTTTATGAATACGCGAATGTTCTTGCCACTCTTGCGGAACTGAAAAAATCAGTTGAAATATACAAACTCGCACTGAAAGCCAATGCCGGATATGACGAGATTTATTCAAATCTTGCCATAGTATATTCCAGGCTTGGTATGCCTTACGAGGCCCTGCCGTATATAAAACTGGCTACGGTTATAAATCCTTTCAGCCGTGGCAGCTGGGATACCATGACGCGTATTTACATGTCTGTCCCGTTCAGTGAAATAAACACTGAACTGCTTATGGCTGAATACGCAGAAGCGGAAAAACTTTTCCCTGCGGATCCTTCTTTTGCAAATCTGCGTGGTTATATATATTCCAGAACAGGCGGAAAGAAAAAAGCTGCTGCCGTGCTTGCATCTGCGGCACGACTTCACCCGGAAAACAGTATAATAACAGAAAATTTCCTACTTACAGCACGGGAAAGTGGAGCGGAAAAGGAAACAGCAGCGTGGCTTAAAGCATATTCAGGATTTGCGTCAGCGCTCGGCAGTGCCGGTGACGGTAAATCTATTTATGAAACTGAAAAAAAATTAGAATTACTGGATAGGTTTATTGAGAATAACCCGGAAGATTTCAGATTGCAGGAATTAAGGGCCAAATATCTGTTCAAACTGAAAAGGTATCCGGAGGCGGCTGAGTGTATGATATATGTTTTAAGACATGTCCCGGATGATAATGGTACGCGCTATGGACTTGCAGTTATTTATGAAACAGCCGGAAAGTATGAACAGGCTGTGGCGGAACTTGATATGATTCTGGAATCAGACCCACGCAACGAAAGAGCTGCTGCCAGAAAAAAAAGGCTGGTAAATTTGTTTTTTACCGGAAAATAGAGTTTTCAAAAAAATGATTAATAATGTATACTATAGTTTGTAATGCGGAGAAAACTGATGAAAAATACTGAAGGATCATATATGCAAGATAAATTTTTTGCATCTTTTTTATCCCTTATTCTGATTTTTGCCGGCACGCCGCTTGCAGCTCAGGAGAACGGTGGCAGTGGAATGAGCCGTTCCATGGAACAGGCCATAAGACTGTATCGCGCCGGGGAGACAACGGAAGCAATGGACCGTTTCATGGACATTCTTGTTAAAGGTTCCCCGTCTGAAAAAGCGCTGGCTAACGAATATATTTCAAAAATAACCATAGGCATGAACACAGGTGTCACAGGTATAAATGACGATGACACGGATGCCGGGCTTGCTGCTGTGCGCAGGCAGAACAAGACAAGAAGCAATGCCGCACATGGCATAAGCAGCAGTGGTGAATCTTTTTCACCTGAGGAGTTAGCCTCCGCAAATTCTTCGGCGAGAAAAGATGTAATATCAAAGCGTGTTTATAAAGCTATAGAGGAGATGCGCCGCAATGTAATGCTCAGGCTCAGCAATCTTTCCTGTGTCAAGCTTTATACAAAAAACGGAAGGCTTACCGCTCTTTCGATGAATTCGAATTATTTTTTCGCCGGTGATACGGCATTCCGTGGCGGTACCGAGGAAGCATTAGGTCTTATAGCAGGTCTTATTTTTACAATGGGCAAGGTAAACTGTCTTATATTGCCCGAAGGATCTGTCGGCGGTGATATAAAAATAAAAAATATACGTCGTGCGATAGCTCTTAACTCGTATCTTGAGAACCGTGGTGTTTCAAAGGCCAAGATAGATGTTGATCTGGTAGGAAACGATGTTTCTATTCCCAAGGAACTCAGTAATGTAGGTGGGCTTATAGTTCTTTTTGACTATGCAAGGGAGCCGCGTCTCAAGCCTGTGGATGATATGAAAACAAAGGGACCAAGAGTATCCCTTGGTGTATATCCTACAGCTATAGCTCCACACAAGAACGAAGGTGCTATTGTTGAGTTTTCAATCATGGAACTGCAGGCAGGAATTCCCTCATGGTCCTTCCAGATTTATCAGGCTCAGCCGGATGGATCAAGGCTGCAGCTGCAGGAAATTCACGGAACCGGTGCGCAGTATAATCAGAGCTATTGGAACGGTCGTCGTAACTTCTTTGGTATTCCATATCCGGCCGGACGTTATATATTCTCACTTACTGCCAAAGATGTTGAAGGAAATGAGACATCTATAAGCCGTTATGTTCAGATACAGCCTTCGCCGCAGGAGGGAAAAGCCGCGAAGGTTTCTGGAGCCAGAACGCTCAAACCCAAAGTTACACCTAATGACAGCCTTGAGAATATGAATATAGAGATGGATGATGCTCCTGCGAAGAAATCAGTAAAAAAAGGCCGGACAAAAAAAACTTCAAAAAAAAGCGGAAAGAAAAAAGTAACAAACAGAAGTAAAAAGGCTGCTTCAGATGGAAATGAGACAGTTGCCGGATCTTCTTCGGTATCACATAAGGTTTATTTCCGGGAAAATACAGCAAATGCAACACCTTCCGGAGAGAAGAAAATTTCAGAAATAGCTGATGAGATGACGGTGGATCCGTCTGTGACTGTAACTATTACCGGCTATGCTTCCACTTCAGAGCCGGAACCGCAGGCTCTCGCAGAGAGCAGAAGCAATTATATCGCAGACAAATTCGTAGAAGAATACAGTATTGATGCCTCCCGCATTAATACAAGAACATCTGTATCCGATACTCCGCAGAGCATCGCGAATGTAGAGATTTCAAAGAAATAAGCGGACGGTACTTTACATATGGCAAAAAACAACAAGAAAGGCGTAGTAGGAATTTATTTTTCGCAGAAGGAAATTGCGATTGCCGAAGTGCAGATAAAAGGTGCGGGAAAACTGCAGCCCGATCATCTTGTTAAATTTTCCACGGACTTTCCTAGAAAGGAAGGTGCCCAGCGGCCAATGTCGCAGAATACCGATTTCTTCAAGCCTGGAGCGGCATGGGTTAACAAGTTTAAGACAACGGTCAAAAAAATAAACTGGAATGCTTCGGATGCCATAATATCACTTTCAGATAATTTTGGTATTTTCCGTTACTTTTCAATGCCGTCCATACCACGTAAATTCTGGTCAAAATCAATTCCGCTCGAAGCGAAAAAATATATTCCGCTTTCATTTGACAACGTGCTGATGGATTATGATGCGGTTGTTACTGACCAGGGCAAGAAACTTAGTGTACTTTTCGGAATAACGCAGAAGGATACAATAGCTTTTCTTGTTGAGCTCTGTAAGGAAGTAGGATTTAAACTTCATTCTGTTGAAATATCATCTGTCTCTATGGAAAGGCTTCTTTCCTATGTTGACGCGAAAGAACACAGGCAGCATGGATATGTTCATGCTGCTGAGGATGCTACACATCTCCTGTTTGCTGTCGGCGGCAGGCCAGTCCTTCACCGCGAATTTGAAAATGATGGCGAACGCCGCCGTCTTGACCTTAAAGGTGCTATACAGTTCGTAGACCGGTATAATGACGAGGACAGTTTTAAAGGTATAGTACTCAGTGGCGATTATGCGCAGATGATGAAGGAATCTGTTGAAAAAGAGGCAAATCCTCTGCCTGTCCTTATGTTTGACATGGCTGCTGTATGCGGTACAAAAGATTCGTCTTCATCAGCTTTATTCGCAATAGGTGCTGCTCTTTTTGAGAAATACCCTTCCAGACTACGTATGGATATTTCTGGTGTGTCAACCGGCATACGTATAAATTCTGAAATTCAGAAAATAGTATATTCCACAGGGGCGGTGATTTCCGCTGTTCTTATCTTAATGATTTTAAATGGACAGAGGCAGATAAGTTCTGTAAGCAGTGAACTTCAGGGATATATTCAGCAGAATTCCACCAGCGACCTTACAGGGTCAAGTCCTGACGAGATTAGATCAAAGATAGATGCCATGAAGCAACAGTCAGGAACACTGGCAACGGTATTTAACTCAAATGATTATCTTGCACCCAAGCTTTCCGTGTTAGTGGATATTATTCCCAAACAATTGTGGTTGGAGTCTATAGCATATTCAAATCCGATGACTGTTGGCAATAAAAATGGTGGCGGCGGTCATTTCTTTGCTATAGCGGGTGGAACATATCTTTCCGGAGAGCCAAGATCTCAGGTGACTGAAGGTTTTCTGAGAGATCTGAAAAAGAATGAAAACGAATTTAAGGAATATCTGCCTCCCCGCGGAAGTCTTAATCTTACAGTTGCTGGAGCCATGAGAAACAGCAGAAATGCGGAACAGACTGCGGATGGCGGTATATCCAGATTTACTATTGATTCCAGAGCGGGAGGAAAATTCTAATGGCTGATAATAAACAGGCGCAGGCGCAACAGCCTGTGGAAAAAAAAGATGTTGCCGCTAAAAAATCCCAGGATATTATGCAGAAAGTGCAGGATTATGCACAGTATCTGCAAGTAATATATCTAGAGAGAGGTTTTGAACCATTTAAAGTGCCGGTTCTTGTTGTTACCGGTATTGTTTTCTGTCTTTATTTCTTCTTGTATAAGCCTATAGAGCCTAAACTTATGGATCTTAACGAGCAGCTTGGAACACAGAGAGCTATTCATGAAAGTCTTGGTGAATATAATGACACAAAAAATACAATAGGGGATTTCAAGAAAAAGCTTCCTATGTATAAAGACAAGGAGGACTGGCTGAATTATATCATCATTTCCACGGCAAAGGAAATGGAGATTGAACTGGAATCTCTTGAACCACAGGTTATGAGAGAGGAGGGAAACTTTGCTGTTGCCTCTAGAAATCTTGAAACGACAGTAGAGTACGATATTGCTGGACGCTGGATAGAAAAACTTGAAAACGCCCCGGTTTTCATCAGACTCACCAATGTTACAATGGAAAAGGTGCAGGAAGATCCTTCTTATGTGAAGCTTAAAATGACAGTTGCCACATTATTCCTTAAGGATTAAGAAAGGTGATTTTATGGTAAAGAAATTTTTTCTGTTCTTATATATAATATCTTTTTTTGCACTGACGGCATATGCACAGGAAAATACATCTGCTACGGCTACTGTTTCGCCACAGGATAGTGCTGTAACCGCATCTACTGCCACTGCTGCCAGTGCCTCAGAGAATGCGGCACAGACCGCTCCAGCAGAAGTTGCAGCAAGCACGTCTGCTGCTAATGGTGAGGCAGCTAAGGAAGATACAAAGGCTGAAAAACCTAAAAACAAATCATATTATGCTCCGGAACGTAATCATAATCCTATGATGTCTCCAAGAGATTATGATAATTTAAGAAAAGCCGAACAGGCCCGGATTGACGCAGAAAGAGAAGCTAAACTCGCTGCGGAAATGGCTGCCAAGATGCAGAGTGCAGGGTATGAGTATGATCCAGAGGCAAAAGTGCCGAGGAAAAAAGTCGATCCCCTTGCTGTTCTCAACAAAAAACTCAGACTGCAGGGGATTATGGGAAACATGGTAATCATAAATAATGATACATACGGGCGAGGCGACGTTATAAGTCGGACTGGTGGCGCGAGAGTGAAAACAATTGGCGGAAATTATATAATAATAGAATACAAAGGCAGAACCTTGAAAAAGGTTATGAAAAACTGATTTAATAAAAACACCTACAGAGGCAAGGAGTGAATATGAAGTTCATAAAACTTTTATTATGTGGTTTGCTGATAACAGAGCAGACTCTTTTCCCGTTGGAATATCTGTTTGCTCAGGAATCCAACAAGCCCTTTATGCAGGATCTGCAAGGCGGCGGAGAAGAAGGCGGGCCGATGCTGGATGAGGAGCCGGTACCAGCGGCATCTCGTTCTTCCATGCCAAGGGCTTCAACACCGGGAACACCGGTTCAGATTGGTGGAAAATCCCAGAGAGAAACCCCGATGTATGAAGGAGCAGAAACAGTTTCTCCTCTTGATAGAAAAATAGGCCCTATACGTCTGAAAGGAGCTCCTCTTACAACATTTCTTGACGTTATTTCTGCCCAGTCAGGCGTAAGTTTTATTGTTGCTGACGGTGTTGAAAACAAAAATATGACGGTGTTTCTGCGGCAGACCACTGTCCGCGAAGCTCTTGAACTTCTGCTACGTGTAAAAGGTCTAACATATCAGCGTATCGGACGGAGCAATACTTTTATTGTTCAGAAGCGTTCAAATGATTCTCCGAATCTGATGACAAAGATTTATACCCTGAATTACATACCGCTTATTCCAATGAACTCAGCTGCTGGTGGAAACAATGACACAGGCGGTACATCTATAGGAAGTTCGTCCTCAGGAGATAGTGGTAGTTCTGGAGGAGCTTCTGATTCTATTGCTATTCTTTCTGTTATAAAAGGAGTACTTTCAGGTAAAGGAACAATTACCACAGATGCACGTTCTAATGCTATTATCATTACTGATCTTCCGGAAAACTTCCCTCAGATAGAACAGATTATAGCTGAGCTTGACAAAAAAGCTCCTCAGATTCTGATTGAGGCACAAATTGTTGAAATAAATACTTCCCGTCTGAATGAACTTGGTATTGAATGGGGCGGGTCACGGGGTGAGATGGCGTATTTCCAGGGCGGAGCTCATACATCTGACTATCTGCTTAGACCTGGATTTTTCTCTGGTGATCAGTGGAAGAAATTTTTTGGTTCCTCATATGCCGGTAGTGGTGAGCCCTCAAGTTCAGGCGATCGTTCATACAGTTTTGATTCAACTGGTATGCAGTATGGTGTCTTTAGTCTGCAGCAGCTTCAGGCTACTTTCCGTGCTCTTATTTCGCGCGGTGAGGGGCGTTATCTTGGTAAACCCAAGATCATAGCTATGAACAACAAGGCAGCCCGTATTGAAACCTCAAGAAATGCGGCTATAGGTATTGAAAGTTCAACAACAGAGACAGCTACCAATGACAGCACAGAACGTGCCGAGACAGGTCTTATTCTTGAGGTTACCCCTCAGGTCAATAAGGAAGGATATATCACACTACAAGTGAACCCGGAATATTCAGATGTTGCCGCATCGAATATTGCCGCGAATGGTGTCACAATATATGACCCGATAAAGCGCAAGGCACAGACTCTTGTACGTGTGAAAAACGGACAGACTGTCGTTATAGGTGGAATGCTCTCCTCCAATGAGACTAAAACAGTGCGTAAAGTTCCACTTCTGGGCTATATTCCAATAATCGGCTGGCTTTTTACAAGTGTCAGCTCATCTCGAAGCAATACAGATCTCGTGATTTTCATCACTCCGACTATACTTGTAGACTGAGCATCGGCTATCTGTATAGTATTAGTAATGTCCAGACGGGAATTGGAAGTGGTGTTCCCGTCTGTTTTTCTGAAATATCAAGATTAAAATAAAGACTGAATTAATATGGCAAAAAGACTTGGCGAAATAATGATACAGCAGGGCTGGATTACTGAAGACCAGCTTCAGAAAGCTCTTAAATTTCAGCATCAGCAGGGCTGTCTGATTGGCGAGGCCTGTGTAAAACTTAAATTTATTAATGAGGTGAAACTTGCCCAGGCTCTTGGAAAACAGCTTGGTATTCCATATGCCTCTATAGATAATCATGTTCTTGCTCCTGAAAAAGGCCAGGGACTTGAAAAAATCCTTACCGAGCAGTTCTGCCGTGACAACGCTGTTGTACCGCTGTTTATGGAAGATGGTGTTATGGCTGTAGCTGTTTGTGATCCTACAAACATGATGCTTACTGATAACATAAAACTAGTCAGTGGCATGGAACTACAGCTTTTTGTATCAACAAGAGACCAGATTCTCAAGACAATAGACACATTCTATAGCAGCCAGACTAATCTTATTGATCAGATTGTCGATGATAAGACAGGAGGCGGTGGGGATGATGTAGATGATGGCCTCACTCCTGATGGAAAACTTGATCTTGACCGTGTAATATCAGCGACTTCGAAAGGTGCACAGTCGATAAAACTAGTGAACGCCATTATCAAGCAGGCTATTGCGGAGCGTACCAGTGATATTCATCTTGAGCGGTTCGATGAAAAAGTGTCTCTGCGTCTGCGTATAGACGGTGTTCTGTATGAACGCACCCCTCCTCCGCTTGAACTTCTTGATCCTATCATTTCACGTATTAAAATTCTTTCAAAACTGGATATTTCAGAACGGCGTCTGCCACAGGACGGCAGCTTTTCAATTAAATACCAGAACCGTATTATTGAAACCCGTGTTTCCGTATGTCCTACCGTGTTTGGTGAAAAACTGGTTCTCCGTATTCTGGATAAAGGTGCTGTAGAACTTAAGATTGACAATCTGGGGTTTGAGCCAAGACAGAAGGCAGACTTCCTTGCCGGTGCGCGTGCACCGAACGGTCTGCTGTTCCTCACAGGACCTACTGGTTCAGGAAAAACGACAACACTTAATGCTGTCCTTAATACAATAAAATCGCCTGAAGTCAATATTATGACACTGGAGGATCCAGTTGAAATTAAAATGGAAGGCATTAGTCAGGTGCAGATAAAAGCGCAGATAGGTCTTACATTTGCTGCCGGTCTACGTTCCTTCCTGCGTCAGGATCCTGACATTATACTCGTGGGAGAGGTTCGTGATAATGAAACGGCAGAAGCATGTCTGAAGGCAGCCATGACAGGCCACCTTGTGCTTTCCACACTGCATACGAATAGTGCCCTTGAAGCAGTGCCACGTCTGCTGGATATGGGTATTGAAAAATACCTGTTAGCCAGCACTCTTCTGGTTATGGCTGCTCAGCGTCTTGTACGTCAGCTCTGCCCATTCTGCAAACAGCCTTACAAGCCTTCTCCGGAGGTTATAGAGCAGTTTAATCATGAGTGTATGCTTAATCCTCTGCCGGATCCTAACAAGCTGGTGTTCTATAAAGCTGTAGGATGCCCCAAGTGCATGAACATGGGGTACAAAGGACGTCGCGCAATATATGAAATTTATTTCAATACAGAAGCCATGAAATCAGTCATCTATAAGGATGCTGATGTTCAGAAACTTGCTGTTGAAGCAGCCAAGGGCGGAGCATGGAACCTTCGCGCAAGCGGGTGGCGCCGTGTTATGGCAGGTCTTACCACAGTTGAGGAAATGCTTTCAGTAACCGTTACAGAAAAGTGAGCGGGAATTGAGGCAGTTTTTCAAAAAGTATGCTATACTATTTATAAACATAAAAAAGGTGATTTATGGCCAGATTCTCTTATACCGTACAGGACAGTTCGGGAACCGTTACAACTGGTTCCATTAATGCTGATGACGAAGACGGAGCGGTATCAGCCCTTCAGTCCAAAGGGTTCTTTATTCTGTCTATACAGGCAGATGAAGAAAAGGGTAGCAGTATAGTCATTGGGGGTAAAAAACAGGCTTATGGCAAAGTACCTGGCTCGGATATGGTATTTTTCGGCGAGCAGCTTTCAACACTGGTCGCTGGCGGTATTCCGCTTGTCCGTGCCCTTGGTCTGCTGAGCGAGCATGCTGAGAACAAAAATATGCAGATATGTCTTGGTATGGTATACAAAGAGGTATCTGCTGGTGGAACTCTGCACAAGGCCCTGGAAAAGCATCCTAAAGTGTTTAATGAAATATGGTGCTCTCTTGTTCATGCCGGAGAGGTTTCTGGTCAGCTTGCTACAGTTCTCCGACAGATTACTGATTATGTACGCTCACAGGAGGAACTGAAGGGAAAGATTATTTCAGCGCTTGCTTACCCCAGTGTCATGGCTTTGGGTGCCGGTGGTGTGCTTATCTACTTCATGCTGTTTATTGTCCCGACTTTCGCCAAAATATTTGAAGACTTCCATATGGAACTGCCTACCATAACAAAAGTGGTTATGGCTTTTTCAAATCTTCTGACGCATTATGCCCTTATAACATTGCTTGTTCTGGCTGGTATTATATGGGGACTTAAGGCATATATAGGTACACCTGCGGGACGTCTTAACTGGAATAAATTCATGTTCTCTCTTCCGCTTGTTGGGCCGTTGATGAAGAATATGAATCTTGAACAGATGCTTACCACCATGTCAACGCTTCTGCGTAGCGGTGTGAGCATTCTTAATGCGGTTGCAGTTCTTGAGAATATGTTCTCAAAGAATCTTGTTTTCCAGAACGCACTTAAAGCGGCGAAGGCTGATATTGCCGGAGGCCGGTCCATTTCTGATTCTTTTAAGAAAACAGGAATTTTCCCAGGAATGGTAACACAGATGATGTGGATGGGTGAGGAATCTGGTAAACTTCCCGATATTATTGTTGTTCTGTCATCCTTCTATAAACAGCAGATTAATCAGTTTATTGCCCGGTTTACAGCTATGATTGACCCTATTCTGCTTGTAGGGATGGGGGGAATTGTAGGTGTACTTGTAATGAGTATTTTTATTCCAATATTCAAAATGTCGTCAATGGACGGCGGAAGTATGTAAAGGAGTTGTGATGAGGCAGAGAAAGGCGTTTACTCTTATAGAATTGATGGTTGTGGTGCTGATTGTAGGTATAATATCTGCAGCTGCCGTTCCATCAATGCAGAAAACCATGGAACTTAACAGGGGAACGGATGCTATAGGGGTCATGATTCAGCTTTCTACAGCACAGAAAAGATGCCGTCTGAACAATATAACTGACCAGGACGGACAGTGTAAAGCAGAAGTACTGAGTTCAACTCATTATCTTGTTCGTGACGGGTATTATCCAAATATGGACTGGGCCAATGCATATTATAGTTTTGGCGCGGCAAGTTCAAGTTCCTGCCCAACAAATAGAAGGACTTTTTCACATTCAGATATGGAATCATGCACTTCCGTGCGTAATACTGGCACTCCTGCATTCTATGCAACTGAGGGAGAATGTGTAAAGGAGCATGGAAGGGATTATTGTCCTAATTTTGGAAGACAGAGTTCAGGATCATACGGATCATAGTGCCAGAAAAAAGAAAGTAAGAGAGTGTAGAAGAGACTACTAAAGTGAATACTTAATTTTTTACAGGAGACGAGTATGAAAAAAAGAACTGGTTTTACTCTTATGGAACTTATGATAGTTGTTCTTATCATAGGAATACTTGCGAGTGTTGGAACTCCGCAGTATTTTAAGACTGTGGCTACATCTCGTGTTACTGACGGATTTGGAACAATGATGATGATAGGCGCCTCTCAGACTATGTGCTGGATGGATAATCCAACTAACAAGACTGTATGTCTGGCTGAGCAGTATAAGGATGGTACTAAACCATATCTTGTGAGTAAAAATTATTTGGCTAATCAGAAATGGGGACCGTCCAACAGAACAGAAGCACGGGTCTATTATGGTACTGGACCCTATTCTGGCAGCTGTTCTGCCGGAGGACGGTCTATAAGTGGCTCAAAGATTAGTTCATGTATGCAGTATATGGGTGGAAGAAATCCTTGGACAGGCACTCCGTGGTATTATGTTATGGACAATGTCTGCAACAAAAACGGTGTTGATCCTGGAAATATTCCTGACTGCACACGCTGATTGTCACTTATGACAGAAAACGGAGAGTTTATGAAGAAAAGAAAAGGCCAGAGTCTTATTGAAGTTACTGTTGCTGTTCTTATATCAGCTGTAACCGCTACAGGTATTTTTTCTGTCATTCTTTCCACAAAATATTCACATGCAAGGGCGGATAGTAAGGATTCGGCAGCTATAGTGTTCAGAGCGGCTCAGGAATATCTTAAACCATACGTAAGTGTTGCCGCATATGATACCGCTTACGTTTCATCATTCCTGCAGAATCAGAATATTTATGGCGAGAATTTTTGGGCGCTTGCCGATGGACATCATAATATGGACTTTATTCTGGTAAATATGCCGCAGTTCACAGGAGCCAGTCTCTCATATGATGTGTCAACAGCAAACTGCAACAGCAGTTCCAATATAGCGGCACTTGAATGCCGGAATGTGGTTTTTAATCTTTCTATCCCGGAGTGATATTATGTATATAAAACAGCATGCCGGTTTTACTTTAATGGAAGTTTTGGTTTCCACAATGATTTTCTCATTTGTGGGACTTTCTATGATAAGCGTGTATTATGCAGCTAATAGAAATGTCCTTCAGAATTTCAGGTCTGATAAACTGAAGGCTGATGTGTCGACAAGTATGCGCGCAATAGGCAGTGTTATGGCTCAGGCCACGAGTGTGGTGCAACCGGTGGAAGGTGGTTCAGGTAATGATCTTGTCGTTATGTCAAATGTGGAATCAGGCACAAGTAGTCCATGCTGCCCAATGGTTCCTACCGGGTCGCCGTATTACGGTCCTACGCCAAAATGGTACAGATTCTGTGTACAGACAACAGATTCTGCAAAACAGGTAGGCAAACTGTGGTATTATTCAGGAAATGTATCTACTTGTAATGGTTGCCCAAATACCACTTCATATTCCATAAGCCGTTCCGGATCAGGAAACGCGTGTGGCAGCAATGGAAACAACAGGATGCTTCTTGCCAGTTATATCAACACTGCAATTCCTGTTTTTTCACGTGTAAAACAGCCTACAACCTTAACTACTACGGCGGGGATGCTTCCCAGAACAAATAATACTTCTCATACCAGACTGGTACATCCAAGGCATACTGTCAATGTTTATTTAAATACCAGGTGGAATATAAACGGTTCAGAGAATGCTACTCAGAATCCGGTTGATTATACTCTGGAATCATATTTCTCAGTTCTTCAGCCGCGATAAAACGGAGGAAGCTATGATAAACATGGTAAAAAGAAAAGGCTCGGTACTGTTGCAGACACTTGTAATGTGTGTCGTACTTTCTTTTATTGCTGTCAGTATTACCAGATGGGTTTTTGCCCGTTATTCTTCTTCGACAAGAAATTTTAATGATTCCGCAGTCAATGGGGCCCGTTTTAAGGTTGTAAACCATGATTTTTCATATGCTTCCATACAGAACAGCACCACTAATTGTCTGACAAATGTGGGTAGCGGTACAACAACTGAAGGAGCACAGTACAGTGTAAGCTGTACATCAAGTGGCAATACATCAAAATATACATATAGAATAGTTGTTGACTGAGTACGGGAGTTATAGTTGCGTAAAAATAGTTTTTTTATAAAAGTGCCGTTGCTTGCTGTGGCGGTGTTTTTATTTTCAGCACAAACGATAAAACTTCAGTCTGTTATCCCTTTGCCAGAAAACAGTGAAGAATCCGAAATAAAGGAATCTTCTGATTCTTTGTCTGGGACTGATAACATTATTACAATGGACAGAAGCATTTTCGCGGTTCCTTTAAAACAGAGTACTTCAACGACTGCTTTTAAAAAATTAATGTCAGAACCAGAACCGGAAGAATCGGAGTCTGCAGAATCAAAACCTAAAAAAAACGGGAAATCATTAAAAAATATCGTCCCTATGAGTGAAGGCGAAGTTAGAACCCGCATACCTGACCCTCTTGTTCAGAAAAAAAAGACCAGCCTGAAAGATCTTGAACCTATGGAGCAGGAAACAGATTATATGCAGCCACAGGAGCAGTCCCAGTATAAAAAAGGCAGTTACAGCAGAAAAAAAACTGTTCATCTTAAAAATTTCAATCCACAGGAGGAAAAAGAAGAGAAAAAACAAACAGACTGGCAGCTTAAAACGCTTCCTCATTTTAAAATATATTATGAAAAAGGGGCTGGCGCCCTTGCTGCAAATCTTTCCATGCAGCTTGAGAACATTTATGCGAGAATGAGACTTACTGTAGATGTTTTTCCTAACTGGATAGGTACAGAGCCTGCCAAAATATATCTGTACGCATCGCATGAGGCGTATCTGCAGGGTGAATTTCACCCGGATAAATGGTCACAGGGTGTCGCATTCCCGTCTATTAAAACTGTGGTTTTATATCCTATAGGGGATCCGGTTAAACTTCGGGCTGTATGTACTCACGAGCTTACGCATGTTTATTTCAGGAGTTTTTTTTCAGAAACATCTGGCTTCAAACCCCCTTTGTGGCTTGACGAGGGACTTGCTGTTTCTATGGAAAGCCTTGTTTATGGTAATAAAAGCGAATGGGAGATAGCTCTTCAGAATTATCCCGAAGATAAATTTTTTGAGCTGCCTGATTTTTTCTATTCCAGCCTTTCTTCTGTTTCTGATGACCTCATTTCCTACTGGTATTTACAGTCATATACCATAGTATCCTTTCTGCGGAGTTCAGGAAACAAACTTGCTTTCAAGGATTTTTGCGCCAGAATAAGGGATGGGGAAAATGTGGTCAATCTGCTGTGGTCTGTTTACCGTTTCCAGGGAATCCCGGATTTCAGGAAAAATCTTATTGCCTGGATAGCTAAGAAAAGTGGTAGGGCGTCGGGTGATGATATATTTTCTGATTTCGGCACAGGCCGCGCGGAAGAAGGACGGAGGAAAACAGGCCCCGTATCCGGATTCAGACCTGATTTTTTCAAAAAAAATTCAAAACCTGGTTTTCATCGTTGAACAACACTTGAAAAAAAACATTTTATCTGCTAAACTTTAGTTATGATGAAAAGAAAAGGATCGGTTTTACTGCAGACTCTTGTTATATGTATTGTCCTGGCTTATGTCGCGGTTTCGTTGACTAAATGGACTATAGGCAGATATGCTGCCAGTTCTGGTTCGTACGAAGGTTCTGCGGCTGTTCTTGACGGAGCGGGAGAAATGGGAACTTATCTCGCAAGCATGGACCCGGATAATGGTTCATTGCCATGCCAGAGTGCTTCATCAGATGGTTCACCGAATGCTTTCTCATATGATTTGTCCTGCTCAAATGCCGGCAACAGTAATGCTTATACAATAGCACTCAGCAAGAACGGGAAGACCAGGGACAGTTCCTTTGCGTCGGGGGGGAGTTCAAATACCTCCGGTGGTAATTCATCTAATTCCAATTTCACCGGCAATGACCGTTTTGTAATAGATTTTGGTGGAAGGACTATCTATGACAGAATTTCCCGTACGGATTTTGTAGAACGTACTATCACAGGCGGTTTTGACAGAGAAATCACTGGTAGCAGTACAGGCAGAACAACTGGGGGGGCAACTGGCCGTACGGTTGTAAGTGGTGGCAATACAGGCAGATTGCCTATTGCCAGGACAGAGATTGATAGAGAAATAATGCTAAGATAAGATATTTCAGCTGCTAAGATTATTAAGCGAAGAACTCCGGAATGCCGGGGTTCTTCGCTTTTTTATGTACATGTTCTGCACTTAAATAAAAACAGCATACTGAAAATAAAGGCTGGACCTGCGGATTGTTCTAAATTAAATATTAAAAATAATCCCGCAGAAACTCTGATGTTACTGAATTCTTTGCCTTAAGTATGCCTTTTGCCGGCCCTGAGTATATGAGTCTGCCACCGCTTTCTCCGCCTTCCGGCCCGAGTTCAATAAGATAATCGCATGATGCAAGCACTCCTGTATTATGTTCTATCACAAGTACGGAATTGCCGGATTCTGTAAGACGGTGCATAATCTGTATCAGTTTTTCAACATCAGCGAAATGCAGTCCGGTAGTCGGTTCATCAAGAATATAAAGCGTTCTGCCGGTGGCCTTGCGGGCAAGCTGCTCCGCTAATTTAAGCCTTTGTGCTTCTCCTCCGGAAAGAGTGTCAGAGCTTTGGCCCAGTTTCAGGTATCCAAGACCAACATCCGTCATGGTCTCAAGTATTCTTGATATTTTTGGAATATCCCTGAATGTATCAAGATTTTCCTCTATTGAAGACTCAAGTATGTCGGATATGCTTTTTCCCTTGAATCTTACTGTAAGCGTGTCCTCATTGAAACGGTGTCCGCCACATTCCGGACATCTGACATAAACATCAGGCAGAAACTGCATGGATATTTTTAGTACCCCATCGCCCTGACAGGCTTCGCAGCGGCCACCTTTCAGGTTGAATGAGAATCTGCCTGGTCCAAAGGCCCTGCGGCGCGATTCAGGCAGTTCTGCGAACAGTCTGCGTATATGATCAAAGACACCACTGTAAGTGGCCGGATTTGACCTTGGCGTGCGTCCTATGGGGGACTGGTCAACGATTATTACTTTGTCTATGTTCTCCACACCGTGCAGCTGTCTGTATTTTCCTGGTATCTCTTTTGAATTGTTTAATTTTTTGGCAAGCGCCTTGTAAATTATTTCATACATCAGCGTGGATTTTCCTGAACCTGACACTCCACATATGCCTGTCATTATACCGAGTGGTATCCTGACATCAATATTCTTGAGATTGAAATGTGAGCAGCCTTTGAACTCAAGCCATTTGTCTCCTGGTTTTCTGCCTACATATGTTATTTTTTTTGAGGCTTTGAGATAAGGCCCTGTTACTGAATCAGGATTTTTCATTATGTCCAGCGGCGTGCCCTGGGCCATTATTCTTCCGCCGTTTATTCCGGCCGCAGGACCCAGATCCACTATATGATCTGCTCCGCGTATTACTTCCTCGTCATGTTCAACCACTATAAGGGTGTTCCCTATGTCGCGCAGGGATTTCAGTGTGCCCAAAAGACGGTTATTGTCGCGCTGGTGAAGGCCTACAGTAGGTTCGTCAAGAACATAGAGCACGCCTGTAAGTCCGGAACCTATCTGCGTTGCCAGCTGTATGCGCTGTGCTTCCCCACCGGATAATGTTTCCGAAGGCCTGTCGAGGGAAATATATCCGAGACCAACATTGTTCAGAAATGAAAGTCTGGAATATATTTCCTTGATAATCTGTTTTGAAATGGCCGCATCCCTGCTGTCCATTTTAAGTTCTGTTATGAACTTCTGCGCCTGTTCTATGGACAGTGCTGTTACATCTGCTATGTTTTTGCCGTTTACATAAACGCTCAGGGCTTCCGGTTTGAGTCTCAGTCCTTTACATACAGGACAGGTGGTTTCATGCATGAAACGTGAATATATCTCTTCTTTTACATAATCCGATTCACTTTCACGGTGACGGCGGCTTAAATTTGTTATGACACCTTCAAAATCATCTCCGCCGTAGAGCAGAATTTCCTTATGTTTTTCTGGAAGATTCTTCCATGGTGTATCAAGGTCTATGCCGTTTTCGTCAGCGGCCCTTGCTATCATGTCTCCGTAATATCCGGCCCATGCTCCTTTCCATCGGTGTGTTCTGGTTGTAACAGGATTTGACCATGCTGCTATGGCTCCTTCTCTTACGGAAAGGTTTTCATCAGGTACTATCAGTGCAGGATTTATTTCTATCTTGATTCCGAGTCCTGTACATTCCGGACAGGCGCCGTGGGGGGAATTGAAAGAGAAAAGACGTGGTTCAAGTTCGGGAAAACTTGTCCCGCATTGAGGACAGGCATTGTTCTCACTGAAAATCTCCTCTTCATCACCGCAGGTAACAGTCATAAGACCTTTCGCGTGTTTCATTGCCAGTTCTGCCGCTTCGGTAAGTCTTTCAAGATTGTCCTCTTTTACAGTGAACTCGTCTATGAAAAGATCCAGATCATGCTTTACATATCTTTTCAGCACAGGCGGGTTATCCAGCTGATACATTTTGCCGTCAACACGTATTTTTACGAAACCGATTTTTTTCAGCCTGCTGAAAATTTCTTCATATGTTCCCTGTCTGCCCCGGAACATGGGTGAGTATACTGTCACACGTCTGCCAGAGTATTTTTTTATTATTTCTTTTGTTATGGCCTGCTGGGTCCGCGCCTGGATAGGTATCCTGCAATGCGGGCATACCGGTTTTCCTGTTTTTGCGAAAAGCAGACGGAGATAATCGTAGATTTCTGTTACAGTACCAGCAGTTGAGCGTGGATTTTTGGAAAGAGCGTGCTGCTGTATGGCTATGGCCGGTGAAAGTCCCTCTATTGAATCGACATCTGGCTTATCTGTCTGCTCAAGAAACTGTCTCGCATAGGCGGAAAGTGATTCAACATAGCGCCGCTGTCCTTCAGCGTAAATTGTGTCAAAGGCCAGACTGGATTTGCCTGAACCTGAAAGTCCTGTTATTACAACCAGTTTGTTTTTTGGTATTTCCAGACTTATATTTTTCAGATTATGGGACCGGGCCCCGGAAATAATGATTTTATCCATATTGTGCTTCTTTAATGCCTGCAGAAAATCAGCCTCGCTGCGCTGCCACAGTGCTTTCTGTATGTTTTACGGCTTTTAAAACAGGCTGTAAATAAAATAAAATATATGTATATTTTAGCAATTATGTTCAAGTCACTGCGAAAACAGCTTTCTGTCATAATACCGGTAATACTTGCTTCCGCAATACTGGTATGGCTGATTTATCCTAATTATGACAGTATGGTTGAGGTGCTTCGCAATTCACAGCCTGTATGGCTGGCTGTATCTCTTGCATGTGCGGCAGGAAGTTATATATTCATGTCTCTTATGCTTTGGGATGTCCTGCGTCTGCTTAAGAACAGGGTGAATTTTATTCCTACAGCCGCAATAACGCTTGTTTCAACTGTTATAAATTATTTTGTGTCATCTGCCGGTGTCAGTGGCTTTGCTACGAGAGTATTTTATCTTGGCAGATACGGTGTGCCTTACGGTTCATGTGTTACCTCTTCAGTAGTGATAACCGTGCTTATTTATGTTTCCCTGGCGGCCATAGTAGCCGGAGGTTCACTGCTGCAGTTTATTCAGGCACCTTCATTCGGCCGTTCATTCTGGGAGTCGGTTCTGGGTGTAGCTGCCGTTCTTTCATTCGCTTCTATATTGACGGTACTTTTTTTTAATGACAGGCTTCGTTTCAGATGGTGCCGTAAAATATACATGCTTGTAAATATCTTTGTTTACTTTTTTTCCCGGCGACGTTTTATACCTTATGAGAAGTTCAAGATTTTTGAGGAACAGCTTGATAACGGAATAGCCATGGTTCATGCGCGCACGGAATATCTTCCACGCCTTATTATTTATGTCTTCGCGGACTGGATATGCAATATGCTGGTGCTGTATTATGCTTTCAGGGCCGTTGGTGTTTCCATGTCCATTTCCTCGCTTATAATAGGTTTTGCTGTAGGAATGATAATGACAGTGATTCCTATCCTTCCAGGCGGTCTGGGTGCTATGGAAGCAGCCATGACGGCTTCTTTCTCACGTATGGGAATTGATACGGCTTCCGCTATTACCGCCAGTCTTATATTCCGTATTTTTTACTATATTGTTCCGGGTGTTATAAGCATTTTTGTATACTGGCTGCTTAAATCCTCCGTAACTGCGAAAAATTTAAGTTCTGCTGTTCCGGCTGGGGAAATGTCTGCTTCCGGGGTAATGATGTGTTCATCTGCAGCAGAGAAAAGTCCGGAGAAATATACCATGTCACATGTAATGCGTTCAGACGGGAAAGAAGAATCAGACAGAAAAAACTGAGGTATCTGTGATATTATGAAAATTTTAATAGTTGAAGACAGCAAAAATATGTCAGGTGTGCTGAAAGAGGTTCTTGAACATGAGGGAATAACGGTTCTGCAGGCTTTTGATGGTGTTGCAGGCCTGTTGGCCGCGAGGAGGGAAAAGCCGGATCTTGTCCTTCTGGACCTGCTCCTGCCAAAAATGAGCGGGTATGATGTATGTTCAAGGCTGATGACTGACAATCTTACACGTCACATACCTGTGCTGGTGGTATCGACACTGGATACTCGTGACAGTATGAACAAGCTTCGTGCAGCCGGAGCGAGGCATTTTATGAAAAAACCTTACAGTCTTGATGAACTTCTGGAGAAGATTCACAGTCTTCTGCCGAAACCGCCCTCTACTGGCGCCTGAGCTGTATGCGGTATTAATTAATTCAAGGTGATTTATGGATATAATAGAACAACTGCTTGACGAAGGAAAATTTACAGAAGCCCTGAAGATGATTGACAGCATTGATGTTTCAGAGGCTGAAAAAGCCTGTCTGCTCTTTTTCCGTGCGGAGGCTGAAAGGGGTCTTGGTTTTTTTGAGGAAGCCCTTAAGGATTATAATGCCGCACAGGAATGCTGCGGGGAAGATGAACTGTTGCTTGATATACTTTTAGGCACAGCCAAATGCTCCCGTGCGCTTGGGCGCGAGGAGGAAACTACTGCGGCGAGTGTCGGTGCCTGCGCTCTTGCGGCTTCGCTTGATATGAAAAAGAATGACGCTCTTCTGGAGAGAGCGCTTGCCCTAAGGCTTTCTGGTGATCTTGAGGAAGCTGAAAGGATTTTTAAAAATCTGATGAGAAGATACATGAAGAATGGTGATGCGTCAGGGGTTTCTTTTGTATGCTGGTCCCTTGGCGGGCTTTACCGGCTTCAGGGACGGTATAAGGAAGGCATCAGGATTTTTGAGAAATCGCTTGAATATGCAGATAGAAACAAAGACAGGGAGGCGGCAGGATATGCATTGTTCGGTCTCGGCGGAATACTGCGTGTGGCCGGGTTTATGGGACGTGCGCTGGAAAGTTATCTTAAAGCGAAAAAAATATTTGCAAAAACAGATGACAATTTCGCAAAAGCCTATGCTGAATGTGGAACTTCTAATGTCCTGCGCCAGATGGGAAGGCTGCAGGATGCCTGGGAGGGTTACGAGCGTGCCCATTCCCTGTATTCCGGGCTTAAGGACTGGGCTGATTTAGGATTCGTTGAATGGGGAATGGGGGAGATAAGCAGGAAGAACGGAGATTTCAAAAGTGCTGATAAATTTTACAAAAATGCTGCCAGACTGTTTGAGGGCCGTTCCGAACCGCGCGGTGAGGCTCTGGTTAAGCTTTCTCAGGCACAGCTGCTATATCTCACCGGAAAGACAAAAGAGGCGGAAGAGGCTCATGAAGCCGCTATGGAGCATATAAGGGCCCATCATCTGCATACCCATCTGGAGAGTTTTACATAGGGTTAAGCTTACTTGTTTCCTGATCTGTTCAGAAAAAATAAAGCCTGTTCCCCGGAAGAGAAACAGGCTGTTCTGTATTTAATAAAAAAGCAGGATCTTTCTATATGTCAGGTCCGTGGCTGATTCAGATATGGAAATCCTCTCCTAAATACTCTTTCCTTGCCACTGGGTTGTTTATTACGTCTTCAGGCGTGCCCTGAGCAAATATCTGACCGGCTTTCATAAGATAGGCTCTGTCTGTCATTGAAAGGGTTTCACGGGCGTTATGGTCGGTTATAAGCACTCCCAGACCTTTTTCCTTTAGCATAAGTATAATTTTTTTCAGTTCGCTTACTGTTATTGGGTCTATGCCTACAAAAGGTTCATCCAGAAGTATTATATGAGGATTGTTTATCATAACACGCGCAACTTCCAGACGGCGCTTCTCTCCGCCGGAAAGCGACCACGCAGGCTGCTTCGTCAGATGACTCAGGCCGAATTCCTCAAGCAGTGCGGAAATACGTTTGTTCATTTTATCAGTGTCTTTTTCGGTGCGTTCCAGTATGGCCTGAAGATTCTGTGAAACCGTAAGATCCTTGAAAACAGTTGGTTCCTGTGCCAGATAACCTATACCGTTTCTCGCCCGCAGGTACATTGGCAGTTTTGAAACATCCTTGCCGTCAATAAGAACCTTGCCTGTTGTGGGTTCAAGAAAGCCAACCATCATATGAAATGTTGTGCTTTTTCCCGCTCCGTTATGGCCTAAAAGCCCTACAACCTCTCCAGTGCTTACATCAAGTGAAACTCCGTTTACTACCTTACGTGTCCCGAAGTATTTTTCCAGCAGTACAGCTTCCAGTTTCATTTAAGACTCCCGGCAGGGGTCAGGTCTTCCAGATAAGGAATATCCTTTACCCAGCCTGTCACGCGTTTTTTGCATTTGAGATCCCGCGTTTCCTTGTAAAAATCCATTGTTTCGGCCCGTAGCGCGAAATTATTTCCTTCTCTTTTTCCCACGGCAAGAGGCATTCCTTCTGTTGAAGGCTCTGTGTCGTGCAGAAAGAAATTATCAGTGTCTCTCAGATAAGTTCCCTGCGCCGAGAAAAGTTTTATGTTTTCCGTTGTCAGGAAGAAACTGCCTGTGAAAAGCATCTGTCCTTTTCTGTTATCCGCACTTAAATTATCAGCTTTTCCGTCTATGACACCGTCTGCGGAAGTGAATTTCATTTTAACAGGTTCTTCTTCTTTTGAAAGCTCAGCATATTCTTTCTTTTCAAGATATATGCCTTTGTCACACCATATTTCTATAGACGAATTGTTTTTCAGTTTTCTTTTTGCATATACGGAATCTTTAAGTGTCCAGCGTTTTTCATTGTGAAAATACACAGCTTTGTCGGCTTTCAGGTCATAATCCGGGTTTTTGAATGATACATTGCCACTGAAATTTTCCGTGTTGTTTTTTCTGTTTACCTTCCATCTGTCACTTTTCACAACCGCACCCATAAGAAGATCTTTGCTCTCGCCGGCGTTAAGCTGCGATATGAACAAAGTAACAGATGAAAAAAGGAATGCTGCTGCAAGAACAATTGTTTTTTTCATTTTCAGTTGAGCATCCTTGTTTCCTGCTTTTTTATTTCTATTTCAGAAAAATCAAGGTTGGACACAAAACTCCTGCCTGTTACAACGGCCTTGCCTCTTTGAATCTCAACCCTGCTGTCTGACCAGATTCTGTTTTTTTTCGAATTATAAAACAGTCTTGATGTTTTTAATGTCATGTTTTCTTCTTTCGATATAACCTTAACGGAACCTGACAATTCGCCGGTACCGGCAGCTCCGTCAGCTTTGCCCTCATCTGCCGTAATTATTGAATTAACTTTGCCGTTTTTGCCATAAAGTGTGAGTACTGGTTTTCTGAAGGAAGCAGCGGTATTGCCGGGTTTTACTTTTGAGGAATCCGCTTTTATGATCCAGGAAGGTCTGCCCCACATTGAATCTGCTACGGAAAGTCCTTTTATCTCACTTTCACCTTCACCATAAGAGTTTGAAGGTTCAGGCGCACATGCCGCCATGAATATAACAGAGCCAACAAGAAAAAAAAGGATGATATTTTTCAAAGCAGACCCTCTTTAAGCAGATCCTTTTCGTCTACTATACCTACAGGACAGCCTGTTTTTGAATCAATAACAGGCAGATTGTCTATATGCCTTGACGAAATGACCGCTGCTGCCTGTAGTGCGCCTGTTTCCGGTGTTACGGTTATCGGATTGTGTGTCATTACTTCGGAGATTTTCGTATCAAGGCCGTGCGTAAGCAGGCCACGGCACATGCTGCGCCGCAGGTCTCCATCAGTAAAAAAGCCTGATAGCCTGCCGTCTTTTCCGGTTACGGATACAGCGCCTGCTTTGGTCTCACTCATCACTTCGAGTGCGGCTTTAAGTGTGGAATCCTCTGATACCAGGGGGTTTTCCCTGCCGGAGTGCATTATGTTCTCAACTTTAAGGTTAAGCAGTTTCCCAAGATTGCCTCCGGGGTGATATTTCGCAAAACAGTCTCTGCTGAAGCCTTTCAGTTCCATAAGAGACAGGGCTAGTGCATCGCCTATAGCCAGTGTGGCTGTTGTGGAAGATGTAGGAACTATGTTGAGCGGACATGCTTCCTTTTCCAGATGAAGTGGCAGAACAATATCAGAAAGCCTGGCCATTCTGGAATCTTCCTGATTTGTAATTGATATTACCGGCAGGCCCTGCTGTCTTAAAAGCGGTAGAATTCTGTTGGTTTCCTCACTTCCTCCGGAATAGGAAAGCGCCAGTATCGTGTCATTGGCTGATACCATGCCTAAATCGCCGTGAAGTGCTTCCACCGGGTGAATAAATTCAGCCGGTGTGCCTGTTGAAGCCATTGTTGCAGCTATCTTGCGTCCTATGAGCCCGGATTTGCCTACGCCGGTTATTATCAGACGGCCTTTGCGTGAAAGTATTGTCTCCACGGCTTTGACAAAACTGTCTCCGATATTTACGGCCTGAAGCAGTACGGCTTCGCCCTCATCTTTAATATAGCCTCTGGCTTTTTCAAGTATTTCCTGTCTGTCTGCTGACATTTTTATTTGTTTTTCCCTGATTCTGTTGGTTTTATGGTTCCAGCCGTAATGTTTTCCTGACTTTCTTCTTTCTGCTGAACTTCCTGCTGAACAGGGGGCTTTTCTTTCCAGTGATTGAGCCATGGTGTCATTTCCGGGGAAATTTCCCTCTGGTCATAAGGAGGGGGGAGGCGGTGTAATATGAAACTGATTACGAAAAAACCGGCAATGAGTATCAGGTATATGCAGGAAAGGGTCTTTATGTGCCATTTCCAGTTCGGCCACCATGACGGCGGCTGCGTCAGATCCGCATTGCATTTGCGGCAGTTATGTGCCTGGATTGAATTTTCCTGTCCGCAGGTTGGGCATTTCATGGCAATTCTCCTGTCAGTGTGGCGGCAAGGCCGTCAATCTTGTTTATGGTCTGTACAAATTCCTTAGCGTCGGAAAGACGGAGCGAGTTCGGTCCGTCCGAAAGAGCCTTTTCCGGGTCTGGATGCGTCTCAAAGAATATTCCGGCTATTTTAAGAGCCGCCGCAGCCTTTGCGAGTGGGAGAACAAATCTCCGGTCTCCGCCGGTGGCTGTTCCCAATGCTCCGGGCTTCTGCACGGAGTGCGTGCAGTCAAATATCACTGGATAGCCGGATTGCTTCATTATCTGCAGGCCGCGCATATCAACAACAAGGTTTCCATATCCGAAAGATGTTCCTCTTTCCGTGATCATTATGTTTTTGCAGCCCCTGTTTTCCAGCTTGGCGATAACGTTTTCCATTTCCCAGGGGGCAAGGAACTGACCTTTTTTTACGTTTATTGTCCGTCCAGTGTCTGCGCAGGCATAAAGCAGATCCGTCTGGCGGCATAGGAATGCCGGTATCTGCAGTATGTCGGCAGCAGCTGCGGCTTCCGCAGCCTGGGAAGGCTCATGTACGTCGGTAAGGAGCGTTATTCCTAATTCTTCCTTTAATGCTTTGAGGAATTTAAGCGATTTTTCACGTCCTATGCCACGGAATCCCTTGTAAGATGTTCTGTTTGCCTTGTCATACGAGGCTTTGAGTACGAATGGCGTGTTCAGTTCCGCAAACATTTTCTTGAGGAAAACGGCCTCTTCCCTGTATGCTTCCTCGGATTCAATTATGCACGGCCCGGCTATATATTTTATCGGAGAATCATTGCAGAACTCTGTGTTCCCGGCCTTTACGGTTTTCTGATTGGTTGTTCCGCTCATTTTCCGTCTCTCCTTTGTTTTGCCGCATTTATGAAGCTGACAAAAAGCGGATGCGGTCTGAGTGGTTTTGAATTGAATTCCGGGTGGAACTGTACTCCTATGAACCATGGATGCTCAGGTATTTCCACTATTTCCGGCAGATTGGCCTCCGTATTCATTCCGCTAACTGACATTCCCTCTTTTTCCACGAGAGGAATGTATTTGGGATTGAACTCGTAGCGGTGGCGGTGGCGTTCCATTATCTGCGGCTTACCGTAAATCTTTCTGGCAAGAGAGCCTTCCTTCAGGTCGCATTTCCATGCTCCCAGACGCATTGTGCCGCCTTTCGCGGTTATCTTTTTCTGTTCCTCCATTATGTCTACGACAGGTTCATCTGTTTCCGGTGCAAATTCCGTGGAGGCGGCATTTTTAAGGCCAAGTACGTCGCGGGCAAATTCTATGACGGAGCATTGCATTCCAAGGCATATTCCGAGGAACGGTATCTTGTTTTCCCTGGCATATCTTACTGCTTCCAGCTTGCCCTCTATTCCTCTTCCGCCGAAACCTCCCGGAACAACCATTCCGTGAACATCTGCGAGATGGCTTTCAAACCCCGGTTCTTCCACGTCCACATACACTGGCTGGAATTTTACACCGTTTTCTGTGCATCCATGCTGAAGGGCTTCCGCAAGGGATTTGTAGGAATCTTTCAGTTTTGTGTATTTGCCAGCAATAGCTATTTTTACAGGTTCTGCTTCAAGCGAGGCATCAAGTTTCCTTGTGAAATCGGTCCATTCGTCAAAATTCCAGGAAGAGGTCCTAAGACGCAGCAGCATCATTATCTGGTCATCAAGCCCCTGGCTTTTCAGCATGAATGGCACGTCGTAAATTGAGGAGGCATCCGGCACGTCTATTACTGCTTCTTTCGGAACACTGGTAAACAATGCTATTTTGTCCTTTATTTCACGTTCAAGGGGCTTTTCGCAGCGGCAGGCTATTATGTCGGGATCTATGCCTATTTCACGCAGCTTGTTTACGGAATGCTGGGTGGGCTTGGTTTTAAGCTCGTCAGAGGCATGCAGATAAGGCACAAGCGTCACATGCAGGTAAAGCACGTCGTTTTTTGTGCGGTCCGGCCTCATCTGCCTTGCGGCTTCCAGGAATGGCAGGCTCTCAATGTCGCCTACCGTACCGCCGATTTCTATTATGCAGATGTCATATCCTTCGCCGGCCTTGCGGAAACGGCTTTTGATTTCATTCGTGATATGCGGTACAACCTGTACCGTCTGTCCCAGATACCCTCCGGCACGCTCACGGGCTATTACGCTCTGGTAAATCTGCCCGGTGGTGACTATGTTCACATGGGTTGTGTCAAGGCTCATAAAGCGTTCATAATAGCCCAGGTCAAGATCGGTTTCCGCACCGTCATTGGTGACAAAGACCTCCCCATGCTGAAGAGGGGCCATAGTGCCTGCGTCCACGTTAAGATACGGGTCGCATTTGATTATGTTGACGGAAAGCCCATGAGCCTTCAGCAGTCTGCCGATTGATGCTGCAGTTATTCCTTTTCCGAGTGAGCTTACCACGCCACCTGTGACGAAAATATATCTGGTCATAATAAATTCCTGTCGGCCTGTGTTTACAGGCTCAAAGTACATATAAATATATTATATAAATTATAAAACGAAAAAACCGGGTGCAGCCCGGTTTTTTCATGTATGGTTAACAGCTTTTATTCAGAATACGAGTTTAAGCTGTGCGCCGTATGTTGTCTGTGAAGTTAACAAAGTATTGTGTTCATGCAGCAGTGAACTGAAACCTGCTCCTACAGCTATATTTTCAGCAAGTGCATAGTCTGCTTCCACATCAATATAAGTTGAAGAAACCGTGTCATGGTGATTGTAAACATAAGATACGGCTGTCTTTACACTGATTTTATCTGCTTTTGCCCACAAGCCGGCTTCAAAATTATAATTATCATGGCTTTTGCTGAAATATTCTGCGTCGCGCTCATATGCTACAGCGGCAAATGGCTTTAATGTCTGGTCTTTCATAAGTTCAAGCAGGGCTTTGGCTTCTACCGTATTTTCTCTGTCCTGGCCTTCGTCCCTGTTTTCTGTGTAATATGCGCCAATAGTAAGCGCTGTGTTCTGAGCAGGTACCATTCTGTATGCAAGTCCTGCATCCCAGTATCTGCTTTCATATTTTTCAAACATATCAGATTTAAGGTCAACCCATGAATTTGCAAATGTTGCTTCAGCAAACAGGCCGCTGGTTATACCATATGTCAGTTGTTCCGATAAAACTTTCTGTTCCGGTTTTAATTTTAATACGCCAAAATCCAGCTTTGCTTTTGCAAACGAAAAACCGGTTTCGCTTAAAAAATGTCCTGCCTGTGGCCTGTAAAACGGATCCTGTATGTCTTCCGCATTTGCCGTTGCGGGCAGTGCCGCCATAAGTGAACATAAGACAATTTTAATCAGTTTCATATTGTATTCCTCCATGCAGTCTTATTGGCTGAATATTATATAGAATCAGCCTGTTTTGTATAAATATTATAACATTCCGGATTATATGTACGGAAAAATATAAATACCGGTATTTTGAACTATTAAAAATGTACAGCCTTTTATTTTCTGTTCAGAATATATTCCTCAGCTGCCTTCAGATCTTCCGGGGTATCTATGGATGGACCGAGTGGCTCCACTTCGGCTACACATATTTTCATTCCGTTTTCAAGGGCGCGTAGCTGCTCAAGGCGTTCCAGCTTTTCAAGCGGGCTTTGAGGCAGCGAGACGAATTTTGCCAGTGCTTCCCTGCGGTATATGTAAAAACCAAGATGAAGATAATACGGGAATGTCCACGTTATCTCCGAAAGAGGGTGATGATACGGAATCGGGCAACGCGAAAAATAGAGAGCCTGGCCTTCAGCATTCATCGCTATTTTTACGCAGTTTGGATTGTTTATGTCTTCACCTTCCAGCTTAACGCAGGCCGTGCCTATCTGACAGGACGGGGAGTTCTTCAGCTTGCTGAATGCTTTTTTTAGCGTTTCAGCTGTCATGAAAGGCTCATCGCCCTGTATGTTTATTATGTAATCAGCATCAGTGCCACGGCTTGCCTCGTATATGCGGTCTGTTCCGGATTTGCAATCCGGGCTTGTCATAACCGCAGCTGCTCCTATGGATTTCAGAAAATCAAATACGCGCTGGTCTTCTGTTGCTACGCGCACATCTCCGAGGCCTGTGGCAGTTGCTGCCTCCCATACGCGCTGTATCACGGGCTTGCCAGCCAGCTTTGCAAGCACCTTGCCTGGAAACCTCTGCGAGCCATATCTCGCCGGTATAACTATAAGACATTTTTCTGACATATTTTTTTCCTTTTATGTTGATGCCGCTGGGAAATTCAGCACAATTTAAATATTCTGCGTATAACGGAGCTCTCTTTTTGTCAGCTTAGCTGATACCGAGCCGAAGAATGTTTCTGCTTTCAGCAGCACTGGAATCTGGTCGTCATCATCTGTAAGCCATACGAATAATCTCTTGCCGGTTTTTGATACGAAAATGCCTTCCTCACCTACTTTAGGCTCGCCGACTATACATTTTTTCTTGCCGAAAATTGTGGCTATTTTCTCATTGCGTACCACGCCTGCTTCCATTCTCCAGTTCTTTTTCGTGTTCACATCCATCAGTATCTTGTCGCCTTTTTTCATTTTCATGGCGCGTACTTTGTACATGGCCGAGAGAATATCGCTTACGGGAATTTCAAGCACACCTTCGAATGAGGAAAGTTCACGTTTTCGGTTGAGTTTCCTGCCAAAATAACGATGGTTTGCGCTGTCAAAAACAGCCCATTCATTGCGGAAATAATGGCCTTCATTGAGTTCTTTGTAATATCCGTAGGAATTAAGTGTTTCAGTATCAAACCAGCTGTCATTCCTGTCATGCACTTTGTAGATTTTTTCCACGAAAGAGGAGGATTTTACGCCTGAAAGTATATGATATGCCGTATGCGTGCCTATCTCTACTATGCCATCGCAGAACAGCCATGCGGATCCTACGCGTGTGGGGCCAAGGTATACATCGTATTCAAGATATTCGCCATTTTTAAGGGCGGAATATTCAGTTTTTGCCGGTCCGGTTGATACAGGCATTCCGAAGAATGGGTGATGAAGAAGGCCTTGTTCAGTATATACTTTTTCTGAAGGCTGAAGTGCATTCCCAGTTGTGGACTTTTTCTCTTCTTTTTTTGCGGTATTTTTGTCCGTCTTTGCTGCCGTGGACACATTGCTGTCCTGTGCTGTTGCTGTTCCGTCTGTCTGGGAAGAGGCGGCATATGACGGCGCATATGTGCCACAGAATAAAACTGCAGATAAAACTATAAATAATTTCATAAAAATATCCTTCATAAAAATCTTCAATTAACGCATGGCATTGCTTTGGCCAGAGACAGTAATGTGCCGAATTTCCTGACACCGCTGTTTTTTTTCAGTGTGCGCAGTCCTGCGCCAGTGAGTACAAGAAATCCGGGAATTCCGGCCGCTTCCGCAAGTTTAAGATCTCCGGAGCTGTCACCTGCGACAAATGAACGTGACATATCTGCCCTGGTATCTTTTAAGGCTTCTTTCAGCAGTCCGTCTGAAGGTTTGCGGCAGACGCATCCGGCAGACGGAAGATGCGGACAGATATATATGCCAGAAAGCGCTACGCCGGCCTGAACAAGCTGTTCCGCCAGCATTTCGTTTATTTCTTTTGCAGTTTCAAGCGTCATATATCCGCGGCCTATTCCTGAATGATTTGACAGAACAATTATCTGATATCCTTTGTCCGTAAGCATTTTAAGCGCTTTTATGGTACATGCATAAAGGCTGAACTGATCCGGCCTGGTTACATATTCTCCGTGCCTGTTTCTGTTCAGTGTTCCATCACGGTCCAGAAATGCTGCTGGTCTGCCATTGTTTCTTCTGCTATAAAAAATCTTCATTTTTTTATTTTTAGTGTAAGCATCAGGCGTAGTATTGACTTTCTGTCAGTATCATCCATGTCAAGAGCTATTTTTAGCAGATACACATCAGTTCCTATAAGTTCTTTCCAGTTTTCCGGAAAGCGTGAAAAATCCTTGAACGTTGTTATTATGGGAGCTGAACCGGCGGCATTTCTGGCCGACATAAGTTCGTCTTCCGTATAATTGTGATGATCAGGATACCGCCATGTCTGCCTGATATTTATTCCGAGGCGGGTAAGGTTTCCTTCAAATGATTCCGGATTGCCTATTCCTGAAAGTGCTACTGCGTCGCGTCCATTGAAAAAGCCTATGTCATAATCTTCTTCAGTATCCGCCTTTAAAAATGACATTGGCTTATGTGAACTTTCCAGCACAGGTGCGTATGTGTATTCGCGTACTGCTTCACGCAGATTGTCTATTTCTTTGCGGTCAACAAGTTCACAATGCGTAAGCAGCACTACTGTAGCCCTTTCAAGCCCTTTCGGAGTCTCCCGCAGATTGCCATAAGGCAGCAGATGATCCTTTGTGAAAGGCTGTGCCGCATTTACAAGTACTATATTTATATCCCTTTTCAGCTGAAAATGCTGAAAACCGTCATCCATTATCGCCAGATCGGCTCCATACTGGAATGCTGCGACAGTTCCTGAAGCATATCTGTTTGGACTTATAAGAACCGGGACCTTGTGTCCAAGTTCCCGCGCTATCATAAGCGGTTCGTCTCCGCATTCCTCTTTGGGAGGATTGTCTCCTTCGGCTATTACAGTTACGGAATCACGGTTCTTCTTCCTGTTGTAGCCTCGTGTAAGCACAGCCGGTTTTATGCCTTCCTGCAGCAGCATTGTGCAAAGAGTTATTATTGCGGGGGTTTTGCCAGTGCCACCTGTGGACAGGTTGCCTACGCATATAACAGGAATGTCAAGTTTTTCTGTTTTCAGTTTTCCGGATTTGTACAGTTTTTCCCGAAGTGCTGCACCTGCTCCATAAAGAAGGGAAGCGGAAAAGAGAACGGCTTTTCCGTACCATTTTTTCCGCAGCTTGTTTCTTCTTTCTTCGGGTGTTTCTGGCTTCTGAGTCATTATTGCTCCGGGATACAAAAATATATTATATCAAAGTAGGGCGGAAAAGGCCGCAATTATATTATTCTTGCTCCTCCTTTTTTCAGATGAAGAGCGAAATCCCATATATTATCACCGCCTTTTATATAAAGGCGGTCTATTGTGTTTTTTTCCCGGTCCCAGGGCCAGGCAGTTATTCCTTCCCTGAAACTGAAATCAAAAGTATAGCCGGCGTCAATTACGTTTCCACGCACACGGTCATCGTATGCACCGTCTCCGTATGGGTAGGCAAAAGCGCAGAGTTCACGGCCAAGGGCCTTTTCTGTTTTCTTTTTTGATTCCGTGATTTCGGTTACTGCTGCTTCCGGGTCTATCTGCGTGAGATGCGGATGATTCAGTGTGTGTCCTCCGAAGTCAAAAACACCGCTTTCCTGCATTTCTTTTATCTGTTCAATTGTACACATATTTACCCATGGTTCAGAAGCAGGGTTGTGCCATTCATTAACTTTTCCAAGAGTGTTCCAGACAAGGAAGATATTTCCTTTTGCTCCTGCTTCCTTAAGAACGGGATATGCCTCCGTATAATTATTCTGGTAGCCGTCATCGAATGTTATCAATACGGCTTTTTCAGGCAGTGGTTCATTGTTTTTATAAATCTCATGCAGTTCACTGAATGTAAGTGTTTTCCAGCCATTATCAATAAGATATTTAACCTGTTTCCTGAAATTATCTGTGCTTACCCACAGATCCTTAAGACACGGGGACGGGGGAATTCCTACTTTGTGATAGCACAGAACACGCAGTCCCTGTTTTGTTTTTCTCCACCAGGGAAAGCGCAGGCTTGCCAGAACAGTTACGGCAATTACGGCAATAACAGATACTATGATGATCATAAAAGACCGGTCTCCTTCTTGATTTTACGGTTTACTGTCAGAAATTTTTGTTTTCTCAATGGCGGCATTGAAAACCATATCCACGGTTATGAGTTTCATGCAGAGAAAATGTCCACGTGGACATTTTTTTGAGCCGTGCAGCGCACAGGGACGGCAGGAAAGAGGAACCTGAACAACTGAATTATTTCTGCCGTATGGAAAGAATCCTAACTCCTTTGTGGTTGGCCCGAATATTCCTACCGTTGGCACTCCGAGTGCACAGGCAATGTGCATGGGACCGGAATCATTGGAGATGAATACTTTAAGGCCACGTATTGCCTCCATAAGTTCCGGCATTGTTGTTTCTCCGGTAAGGTTCACGCAGTTTTCAATACCGGCGGCCTTTTCAATATTTCTGTTCCATTCTTTTTCTCCGGGCCCACCGGTTATAAGAACTTTCGAGCCTGTTTCTGCGGAAAGACGGCGTATGAGTGCAGCCCAGTTTTCGGCGGGCCAGCGTTTTGTCGGCCATGCTGATCCGGGATTTATTCCGCATATAAGGCCTCTGGCAGCTGAAATAGCAGAAGATGCAGTGGCATCAGGTTTTAGCCCTGGAAAACCGGTCCGGAGATTTCGGGTAAGCGGAGAAAGCAGTGATAGATTCCTTTCCACATCATGCATAAGCCATGAAAATGGAATCTTATGTGTAAGCAGAAATCTTCCTGCGCTGTTTGAGAAACCTATCCTTACCGGGACTCCGGCTTTCCATGCAATAAATGCGCTACGTATAGAGCGGTGAGGAATAATTGCTGCATCATATTTTCTGGCTGCTATTTCGGTAATTATCCGTTTTGTCTCGGCTAATTTCGATTTTGCCGTTTTCTTTCTATCTTCTATGAAATCTACATTGTCAAGCCCGGCTGAAGAAAAAATCTGAACGGTTTCCGGTCTTGTTACAACTGTTATCCTGGCACGTGGAAATGTTTCCCTTGTTTTTTTTAAAAGTGGCAGTGTAAGTACGCAGTCGCCCAGAAAGGCTGTCTGCAGCAGTAGAATGTTTTCCGGCGCCTGGGCAAGCTCTGCAGAAGCATAATTCCAGTCTTCCGGTTCTGGTCCGCAGTCAGATGCGGGAATATCTATTTCTTTAAGTGTGTCAAGATATTTTTCTACCGTATGCTTTTCCAGGGAGGGGCTTGGAATTCTCATTTTTACAAAAAAATTTCTTGCAAGAGAGGATTTTTTGTACCGTATTATTTTCCCTGCTTTGGAAAGAGCGCATACAAGCCTGCTTCTAAGCACATCGTGAAGATCTAATATGTAATCATACTCTGCCGCATTGATGGCGTTTACCGTAGCGAAAAGTCCTGAGAACGGAATGACCTTATCTATATACGGATTTCCTCTTACCGCTCCGGCGAACTGCGGTTTTACAAGAAAATCTATTTCGGCTTCCGGCAGTGCTTTTCTTATACTTTTCACAACTGGAGAAGTAAGTATAATATCACCGAGCGAAGACATGCGGATTACAAGTATTTTCTTTTTATGTGTTCCGTTCATTACATAAAAATTATATCATTTACTGATAAGACTGCAGACCTGCAGGGAGGCTTATATCCTGCCGGCATCAGGTGTTTCTGTCTGCAGTTTTGTATTTTCGAATATTCTGCCTGTTGTGTTGTAAAAAGGCAGGTACCGGAGTTTGTTATGGAAGATAAAAAAGAAGAGGAACAGCTGCCTCTTAAAGATGTCCTGAAACTGCTGTTTAAGGCTTCAAGAGGATTCTGGCTTGTCAATGTTGTCAATTTTGGTGACGGTATTGCCTATTTCGGAATGCTCAACCTGATGACACTTTTTCTCGGCACCAAACTTGGAATGCCTGACAGTCTTTCAGGCTGGACCGTGTCACTGCTTACAGGGCTTGTAACATTGTTCATGTTTGGTGGCGGGTTTGTTTCTGATAAATTAGGCGTCAGGAAAGCACTTACATTCTGTCTCGCACTGCTTTTTGGCGGCAGACTCCTGCTAAACTGTACATCGTATATTCCATCGGCCGGTGATTCATGGCTCCAGCCGGCGTATCTGTTATGCTGGCTTGCTATAGTTGTAATAGCTTTCGCAGAAGGTGTTATACAGCCTGCACTGTATGCCGGAGTTAAGGAGTATACTGACGAGCGTACAGCAACCATGAGTTACAGTTTCCTGTACGCAATTATGAATCTGGGTATTATGTCCGAAAGTTTTATTTCGCCTTTCATACGGACAAATGGCGAATTTATAAAAATAGGCGGAAAATCAATAAATGGGCTTGGCTGGGATTTTGACGGTGTTTTCTGGGTATGCATAGCCGCAACAGCAATAATGCTGCTTGTTCATATCTGTTTCTTCACAAAGAAAGTTGAGGAAACGGACCGGCAGGTGAAAGAAATGGCAGCAGAGGAGGACAGAGGTCCGAAGACATTGTCCGAAAAGATTAGAAGCATGATGATATTTGATGGCCGTTTTTTCTTTTTCATCTTTGCCCTGCTGCCAGTGCGCACGCTGTTTGCTCATCAGTGGCTTACGATACCTGATTACATAATGCGCTGCTTCCCGGCTGAAGTCGGCGCAAAATATGAATGGTTCGCAGCTTTAAATCCGCTGATTATCGTTATTTTTGTCCCGCTTATAGCGGCTTTTACACGCCGTGTGAATGTTATTACCATGATGATAGTGGGTACAACGCTCTCCGCACTTACAACATTTATTCTTGTGCCTGGGCCACATCTGGGTTCTCTTATAACCTACATACTGCTGTTCTCTCTCGGAGAGGCTGTGTGGTCATCCCGTTTCCTAGAATATGTGGCGGGAATCGCTCCGGCCGGAAGGGTTGGGGCGTATATGGGGCTTGCGAATCTGCCATGGTTCCTTGCCAAATTCACAACTGGTCTTTATTCCGGCAGTATGCTTGCCCATTTCATTCCCAAAGAGGCGTCAATGGTGGATAAGGCCTCCGGAAGTTCGGAAATGTGGCTGATATATGCGCTTATAGCCTGTATATCTCCAGTGCTGCTTATTGTTTTCCGCCGCTATCTTTCCGATTCAGGGAAAAAGACCGGAGATACCGTACAGACAGCCTGACATCATTAGCTTCCAGAAATTATTGTCCGCCGCAGGTTATTCCTGCGGCGGTATTTCTTTTCTGTATTGGTTTACATATCCCTGCAGATGTTGTTTTTTTGTCTGACCAGCCTGTGTCTGATTGAAAAATTATGCAGGTATTTTCCTGAAATGCTATTTTTGCATATCTTCTTTTTTTTTTATATATTAGATATATGCGTGCGCTAAAGATTTTCGTACTGTCAGTTTTAATATCAGGCCTGATTCTGATGTCAGGTGTATGTTCTTATGCCGCTGACAGTCTGAGCGTGGCTGGATTTACGTCCGTGTTTTTCAGCATGAGGGACTCGCTTGGAAGTGGCGGGTATGCGGTAACGGGAGCATCTGTATACAGTGGCGGAACATTCCTGCACGGAGGGGACTATACCATAAGCGACGGCATAGTAAACGCTTCGGAGACGGTACCGGAGACATTGGAAGACGCGCACGCATATCCGAACCCGTGCAATATCAGGAAGAACTGCCGGGCGGTAAAATTTACAAAGATAACAATATCCGCGGAGCTGAAGATATATACAGTTTCCGGGGAGCTTGTGTGGAAGAAAGAGAAGAACAATTCGGACAACAGCATAACGTGGGATCTGCGTAACAGCAGGGGGTCCGAAGTGGCAAGTGGTCTTTATGTGTACTATGTGAAGACTTCAAATTCGAGCAAGAAAGGAAAACTCATCGTGATCCGGTAGCGGACAGATACGGAGAAACTTATGAGCAGATTTAAAAGAATTTTATTGGTCCTGACAGCGGTATTCCTGTTGCCATTATCTGGTTTTAACAGTTCAGCAGAAGGACAGACTGTTACAGGCAGTACACATGCAGATATACAGAAGGGCGCGGTTCCAGAAAATGTTGTTTTTCACGGACGTCTGGAAAGAGATGGAGCGCCGTATAATGGGAAGATTTCGCTTAAGCTTCGTATTTATGCTTCTGCTTCAGGAGATGATTATATATGGGAAAGCGATGCTGTCGAAGGGGTCAATGTGGAACAGGGGCTTTTTCATCAGACCTTTGTTATTCCGATGTCTGTTCTGGGGGAGGCCGGACAAAAGTATTATTCCATTATTTCTGATGCCGGAACTGTGGCTATGGGCCAGATAAATAATGGTCGTATGCTTATGGACAGTGCCGTATATGCCTTGGCGGCCAAGGGATTAGAGGAAAAAACAACAGTTGTTCTTTCTACGGTTGTAGTAGCTCAGAGTGGTAACATATATCTGAATACTGACGGTACAGACGAAACAGGTGCTATATGTTTTCAGCAGCCAGGTTCTCCTAAAGTCTGTCAGAATACTTCGAGTGTTTCAAGCAGTCCTGACCTCAGAAGTGATGCGCATGTGTTCATAAATGCCGTAAGCAGTGTCTCTTTTTATGCAGGAGACAAATTTCTTATGTATATTCACCAGAACGGTAATGTAGGCATAGGAACCAGCGATCCTCAGACTGCTCTTCATGTGGGAAGTGATACTGTATCCGGCCTGTCGTCTGATGTGACAATTGTGGATACATCGACATATTCACGGATTTTAGGCAACCCTGAGACCGGTAAGCTTAGCGTAAAAGAAATTCAGGTAAGCACAATTACCAATACAGGATACGACAAGACTGATGTTGCCCTTAACAGCGGAATATTTTTTTATAACGATAGTATAAGATTTAAGGCTTTCGGTAATACAACACAAACAGATCAGCTTGTCTTATCTACTGAGACCGTTATGATAAACACGAATAATTCTCCTGTAAATACCGCAGGAGAGGCGCTTCGCGTAAACGGTAATGTTTATGCTTCCGAAGGAATTATTTCCAGTAGTATCTATATAAGTACTGATAATGAAATTAGTGTTTACGGTGGTAGTAACCAGAATCTGTCTTTTAACACTGACTCTGGTCTTAACCATCTTTCCATAGGAGCGCAGGAACCGGTTGATGCTTCATTATATGTGTCAAATGGGGGTATTAGGACAGACACTCTTGATGTGGGACAGGTAAATGCTCCTGGCCATGTGGAATTTAAGGATACGGTATCTTTTTATGGAGATGAATTCAGAGTTGAAATAACTACTGCTGTGCATCTGGGTGATACTATTATTTATGGCAATCTCGATGTTACCGGAACCTCTGAGATAACATCTCCGGCATATGTTGATAATAATAATACTTTTAATGATAAAGCTATTTTTAATGGGGAAGTGTTTGTTAGTACTGATAATGATAAGTCTTATCTTAGCGCATCAAAGGTTTTTGTAGCCGCGGGAGGTACAGCACTTTTTAATGAAGAAAAATATCTTCAGATAGGTGATGCGGCACCGTCTTACAGCGACAGAAATTCATATCTCGCTCTTAATTCCTCTGCCGGCGAAGAAGCAGCTGTTGATTTTTATAGACGCTCTGGAAGTAATAATATATTGATTTCATCTATAACTGCTGTGAAAGCGGCTGTCCCTGAACTGCATATTACCGGAGGAAATTCAGAACTTGTTCTTGTTTCGGCACCTTCACAGGGAAAACATCAGGTGCTTCACAGTACTTTTACTGTATTAAGAAATGGTATCAATACTGTCAGCGCATATACTGATGCGTCTTCAGGAAAAGTGTTTTTTGGAAATGCGGCTGGCAGTCATGCTGAAGACAATGCCATTGTGGGCGGACAGCTTTATGTGGAGGAAATACGTTTCCACGATGGGACAAGAATGTCTTCCTCTTATGTGGGTGATCCGGGCCTTGATCACATAGATGGCGGGGTTTCAGTGGTTACTGTTGAAACATCAACCGGTGTTATAAGAATGCAGAATTCCGGCAGCAATGTACTTATTATCTCCACAAGTGGAAAAGCAGGCATAGGGCTTAATAATCCTTCGCAGGCTCTGTCACTTTCAGACTCCGGTTCTTTAATGGTAGGGGCTGATGTGTTTGTGCCGGACTCCTCTATTAAGGTAAAAACAAATAATATTAATACAGCCGGAAGTGTGTATGCCGGAAGCGGTGGAATTTATACTAACGACACAGAAAGAATAAGCAATAGCCGCTGGTTTAAGTCAGGAACAGTATGGGACGGTAATGTGATTTCACTGTCTAAAGGCGGGACAGGCTTAAGCGAAGTTGCGGAAAATACAGTTCTGAAAGTAAAGAACAATTCGGCCTCACAGGATAGAATGTTCGCAGAAAAACTTAATCTTGCTGATAACGGTGAAGTAGAAGACGTGCTCAGAATCGTCAATGGCGGTACCGGGCTTTCTGCTGCTCCTTCTGTCGGCCCTTTGGGTATTTCAGATAGTGGCACTATGCAAAAGAAAGAGGTCAGGCTTTCTGTAGATACAGAAAATGTCCTTGGCATTTCACACGGCGGCTTTGGTCCCAGGCAGCCTGGTGAGACGGGAATACTTGTTTCAGATGGTGTTGCTATATCATCAGCTACTGTCAATCTGAATGAAAATGTTTCAGGAATTCTTAGGATTGCTAATGGTGGAACAGGTAAGAATTTAACAACAAGCGATTATAGTAACAAAGTGCTTTATGCAAACACAACAACAAATTTAACATATTTATCAGTTTATTCAGGCAGACCTATTATAGGAAGAAATGCAGCTGCTCCTATAGCAGTTAAATGGCAACTTAAGGACATAATGAGCAATAATTCTGCAGAGGGAGTTAATTTTTCCATTCCACAGTCTGTATCTACTTCGGCATATGTTACTTTTGCCGGATTAAAATTTGGAAATCCACAGTTTGTAAACTCTGTTTTAAAAGTTAATTCAGGTGGCCGTATTTCAACTCATACAATTATTCTTAAGGATTATCTTGATGATACACTTTCTATGGCCAATGGCGGAACTGGAACCGGAGGTGCAGGAAATCCGCTGCCGTCAGGTCTGCTGAAATCAAACGGCAGCCGTCTTGTTTCTGGCACGGACCATAAACTCAATATGTCAGATGAAGTTTCCGGTATTCTTGCCGTAAATAGCGGTGGAACGGGCATAAGCACATTTAACAGGGGCAATGTTCCAGTATATTCAGACGGAAGTATGAGTGTGCTTACTTTAGGGGCATCTTCATCAGGCGGAATGACTATTATAGGTAAAACAGGTACAGTTCCGGTTGTGGCTGATATTTCCGGAACTACAAACAGGGTTTATGTAGACAAGGCATCAGGGTCAATGACAGTCAGACTGCCACAGAATATAAATGAAACCGCATCACCAGGGTTTGGAAATCTTAAACTTACAGACCTTAACGGCTTTGTAAAAGCCAATGGAACTGATGGCAATCTTTCTGTTGTTTCCTCTGTTGCACTTGCAGATAATGTGTCCGGCGTGCTGCCTGCTGCCAATGGTGGTACCGGGTCAGGAGAAATTTCCGTTGGAATATTGCGCGCTTACAATAATGGTTTTTCCAATGGAAGCGTGAATTTAGGTTCATCAGGTGATGTGTCTGGTGTTCTCCCGATAGAAAACGGTGGTTTCAATCATAATATAGCTTCTGACGGAAAAACCGGAATGCTGAAAATGTGGGGCTCCTCCGTAACAGTGGCGGCGCTTGATCTGAATTCAGGAACGGCTGATTATGATTCCGGCACGGTACTGGCTTTAGCAAATGGCGGAACGGGAAATACATCGATTCCTGCCGGAGTTGTATATTATAGCGGTGTTAAACTGACAACTGCCTCTGTCAGTCTGACAGAAGATGTAAACTCTAAGCTCAATGTTGAAAATGGTGGTACAGGACTGGCAGTTTTCCAGGCTAATAAGGTTATTACGGTTAATGACAGCGGGGCTGTTGAAACAACCGGCCTTGGTAATCAGGGCCGTATTCTTGCAGGTGGAACAGGCGGAACCATATCGGCTATACAGTTAGACAATACCACAGGAAATTTTGTTATTAACAGCAATACTCCTGGCAGCATACAGTTATCTGCCGTTCAGGGTGTGAAGGAATCTGACTCTCCTGTTTTTGCAGGTATTGTGCTGAACGGCACTGACACAGCAGGTGGCATTCTCTATGCTGATAGTACAGGTTCAATATCAACAACAACACTGCTTATAACAGAACATCTTTCATCTCTTGGAACAGTAGCCATTGCTAATGGTGGCACAGGCTTAAGTTCCATAGCGTCCGGACCAGTTTTAAGTTCCGGCGGGGCCATAATTAATGGCAGTGTTTCAGTTTCAGACAATGTAAATGGCACTCTTTCTGTTTCTCATGGTGGCACAGGTATTGATTCAATTAATGAAGGCGGGCTTGTTCAGGCTGTATCATCATCAGAGCTTGCTCCTCTTTATTTAGAAGCTGGACAGACTGTAATAGGCACATCTTCAGGGCTGTCGGCTGCCTATATTTCCGGTGCAGCCAATCAGGTTGAGATTTCTACCGGCAGTGGTTCAATACAGATTGGTCTTGTTCAGGATATTGATACCGTTTCAACACCGGAATTTGCAGGTCTGAATATTTCTGGATTCAAAGGATTTATCAAGGCTTCAGCTGGTTTAACCAGTTCTGTGCAAAAAATAGCCCTTGACTCTGATATGACCGGAACGCTTGGAGTGAATCGTGGTGGAACAGGACAGTCTTCCATTTCTCCTGGAATTCTTTTTCAGAGCGGAATTGTTGGCATGGACCAGTTAGATCTTGGCAACAGTCTGTATACACAGGTCTCAGGTATTCTTCCTGTGGCCAATGGAGGTCTTGGGGCAGATTTTACCGGCAGCACTGGTGTGCTGCAGTACAATGCGGGGGTTTTCTCTTTACCTGCTGTGAATATAGAATCACAGACAACAGGCAATATGCCGGTTAACAAAGGTGGCTTTGGTTCAGCAGAATTTAATACAAAAAGTATTGTAACAACTGATGTGAACAGCGACTATGTACCGCTGGAACTGCCTTATGCGCATATGCTCGCCGGTGGTGCCTCCGGCAGTGAGCCTGCTGCCGCTTCCTTTGTGCCTGTAAATGGCATAACCGTGTCAACATCGGTATTTGTTTCCAGCGTGGCAATAAATCTTGGCTTGCCACAGCCTCTGCATTCTGCGGCTGATGTTACATTTGACGGTATGACACTTTTGGGATATTCAGGCATTGGAGAAAGATTCCTTAAACTGGATTTGTCACTTATGCCTGCACAGTCTCCGCTTCTTGCTGTTGTGCCACAGTTTACGGATATACACGGAATTTTCGGTGCAGATAAAGGCGGTACAGGCTCGGAAAATATTCCTTCCGGTGGTATAGTATATTTCTCAACCTCTGCCCATACGGAGCATATTTCATTGAATCCGTTCCAGATTCTGCTTGGAAATTCATCTGGACAGCCTGTCGCTGCAGATGTAATTCAGGATACTATGACAGGGGTAAGCGTTGCTCCGGCCAATCCGCCTGATATAAGCACCATTGTTGTAAGTGCTGCGCAGGATATAAGCAGTACCGCTTCCCCGTCTTTCACTGGAATGACGCTGAATATGACAGGACTTAATGCGACAGCGAGACCATATCTTACTCTTGACGGAAGCAAAGCGGTTGCCATGCCTTCAGCAGGTGCGGTGCTTGCAAGGGATCAGGGTGGCACTGGTGTTGGCTCACTTACACAGAATGATGTACTTATTGTGAACCAGGGTGGTTCTATAAGCGGGCTTTCCTTACCTGAAGGCAGAGTTATTATCAAGGATAATTCAGGTGACCTTGTTGCCGGCAGAATTGAGGGAACAGCCGATCAGGTCATTGTTTCAACTGTTTCCGGCGGACTGCAGGTGAGTCTGCCCCAGAATCTGGCTTCTAATTCTGATGTGCAGTTTGGTTCTGTTTCAGCTTCTTTTAATGTTGAGGCTACATCAATGACAATAACCGGCGGTCTGATAACAGAAAATCTTAGTGTTGATGTTATCAGGGTCGGTGGGCTTCTGATTCCTGTTGCTACTGAGTGCAGAAAGGGAGCAGATGGGGAGACTGGGGAAATAAAATTCTGTAAGACCAGAAGAAGGACTGCTTTGGGTGGGGAACTTCCTCTTAATAAATTGGTTTTTTATGATGGCTCAAACTGGAGATGTGCTTATAATGGTGCAAAAATATGTACGGATGTTGAGGATGGTTTGTGTTTTGGTGATTGTCACCAATAAATATATATGTTAAATATATTTTCTTTCCTTCTTGCTGTTTTCCTGTGCATGCCAGCTGTTTCTGTTGCTTATGCCGCTGACAGTCTGAGCGTGGCTGGATTTACGTCCGTGTTTTTCAGTATGAGGGACTCGCTTGGAAGTGGCGGGTATGCGGTAACGGGAGCATCTGTATACAGTGGCGGAACATTCCTGCACGGAGGGGACTATACCATAAGCGAC
>Ga0310690_10001386_pt1 | contig 42959 bp, 78 predicted proteins | sample AusTroGonzalo_MG_2_FD_207661 | JGI IMG/M metagenome (GOLD analysis project Ga0310690, IMG submission 207661) | Bovine rumen microbial communities from tropical cattle in Woodstock, Queensland, Australia - Gonzalo_04 (v2) (version 2) | ecosystem: Host-associated > Mammals > Digestive system >... | reverse complement strand
TCATCAGCACCGGTGGTACTATAATGATATGTACCATATTTCTTACAGAAATCTTCCAGTTCTTCACGATAGGCTTTCTGTGCAGCACTATATGCTTTACGCGCGGCATCAACCTTTTCAGCTGCGGTTTTACGTTCAGCAAGAGCCTTTTCTTTCTTTTCTTTAGCAAGTGCCAGTTCGCGCTCTTTCTGGATCTTCGCAAGATTTTCTTTTTCTTTTAGCTCAAATTCTGCACGATTTGCTTCCTCAACAGAATTATAGAACTTTTGAGTTTTGTCGCTATAAATTTTAATAGCCATAATCATAACCTCCCTATGTTATGAAATTTTATTTAGAAATGATGTTCCTTACCATCATTTTCTACATATATTATACATGAAATTTGAGAAATTGTCAAGTGTTTGAAATAAGCGTCCATCCTGCGGGGAAGGCTGAAGGTGACCAAATATTATTATCAATTGCGCTTTCGTATACTTGGCCTTCAAACATTACTTTATCGCCTTTCATGTATGGATTGGTGCTATCGGGTTGCTCCCATTCAGGAATAACATTTGCATCTGGAATAAGAACTTTTGCCCATAGGCTTGTCGCGGCAGGTGGGGTCCAGGCATCCTATGAAGTATGAGCTTGAAGGCATTTATATAAAATGCCCTCATAGTTCACACGTTCATCTTTTATATATGCTTTATTTGATTGCCAGTTAGCAAATAAATTTACTGCTTCAAGTGCGTCTTCATCTGTTAAAGATGCAGCTGCTTTCTCAATATAAGGGCGGAGTTTTCTTGCTAATTCTAATAATGTCATAATCAATCAACTCCTAACAAGATTTTTGCAGCAGCGAGTTCCTATTCTAAAGATGAAATTTTATTAGACTAATTTAATAAATATTCATCTTTCGTATATTCAACTAGATTATATTCATATCCTTCTTGAGTATGTCCATCAAATTCTTTACTATAAGCTTCAATATTAGAAGCTAAAAAGACCGCACTATCGGTGATTTCAATATTCTATGGGCGTATAGAGCTATATACTTTACCATAATCTTTCATATATATCACCCCTCTAGTTTATTAGTCCATTTAGTAATATTTTCGGTATAAATAGAATCTTGTGTTGGAATGTACATTAGACGAGCTCCATAATTCGCGCGAGCACTGTTGGCAGATGCGCGGTCAGCCGCATAATAGAATGGGCCATTATTTTCTTCTAGATTAAATGTACCACCATAAGCAACAATCTTATTTTCGGTTGTATGAGCAGTTACCCATAAATTATCACCAACGGGTAGTGCGCTCGTAGCAAAACTTGCACATTCTGCGGGTAAGAATACCCAGTCATATTTTTCGCTGCCTAAGCCCATACCGCTAATCCAGCCATATACCGCCGGTAAATTGAATCCAACTTCTTCATAATTACTACTAATTTGATCAGATGTATAATTAAAATTAGTACAAATATATGGAGTGCCACCAAGAGACTGGCCATCTCCTTTGATATTAATACCGCCAATCATATGCCAAATATTACCCCAAGGATTCTCAATACCGCGATAACTAATCGCGCGTTTACCATCTGCAAATTCTTGAGTCTAAGAACCGTTTATATCACTAATTGTTTGTGTAGCATGACCTGTATTATTACCTAAGCTTGCAGTAGAACCAGTAAGAGAAGCACAATTTACTTCATTACTACCACTAATTTGGCATATGCCTTTTTCTATCGCCTATTGACCATTCATCATACCGAATTCTACTATTTCAAGCATTTGATTTGCAGATACAGCAGCCATATTTTCAATATGCCAGCCAGTGCCACGTGCATTTGCCGCGCTTTCCATCTGTACAATATTTGTATTACTAACTGGTTTAGTACCTGCAATAGAGGTTAATTTATCATTTACTAATGAACCTTCATAAGCAGAGAATAGTACATACTCTAATTCATTATTACCAGATTTAAAGATAGGAGCAAGTTTAAATCCTTCTTTTGGTACATCAGATAGGATAAGAGTTTCATGACGAATAACTTTACCTTTAGAAAGATTTACAGTTGTAATTGGTAAACGTTGATAATAGAACTTGGGTTGATATACCATAACTTGACCATTGGAACCATCTTCTTTATATGCTGAATCCCCATAGAAAGCGTTAATAGTACCGTTATCAGCAACATTACAACGAATACGTCCACCATACATTGTAAATTGATTAAAGTCCGCGCCCATAGATAGCGTAGTAGCGTCTTGTAAGCGTGCAAATGTTTTATTAGCATAATCCATATCTAATCCAACTGTGCCTTTAATAGTATATTCTCCATTAGAATGTAATAGAGCTAGTAAATCATTTTCTAATATATTACCTGGTTGTAAATGACCATTCTCATCAATTGTAACAATATATCCTGCATCGCTTGGATTAAATGTCACTGTTGCAGAACTAGATCCTGAAGAAGCAGGAATTGCCGCGATAGCGCTAGTCACATAAGATTTTGAAGCATAATCAGATAGATTAAAAGTATCCATTTTTCCAGCTAAAGCACTACTATCTGCTTTTGCTGCTAATGCGTCTGTAACTGCCTTTTGTGTCATATATCCATCTGTATTTTGCCCTGTAGTAGTGTATACTTCTGGCATATTAATCATTGCACTTTGAGCTGTTTCTAATGCATCCTATGCATCTTCTAATAAAGCAGTTGCTGCGGCCTAAGCAGCGGCAATGTCATCTGCTGCAGCATCAACTGTGGCAATCGCGGTTGCAGCATCCTATTCTGCCTTTTCTGCTTTTGCCGCGGCTTTATTTGCTTTATTTACATAAATTTCAGTTTGTCCCTAAGGAGTCATTGCTCGTGCGAGCATAATATCAATAATATCCATTATGACTCACTCTCCTCTATCTCTTCGGAATCAGATGGAGTTAGACTAATCCATTCTTTATCACTATTAGCAATAAACATTTCAAATGGATCTACAACTACTGCAACGGATCCTAAATTAATATCAGAAGCTGGAATTTGTTCTAAATCTTCTGGTGCATCACAGAAGAATTGATTTGTAGTTTCATTATCTAATGAACCACGCATACTCATTTTATATGACATATATCTCACTCCTTATTATTCCCCTTCTTGAGGTTCTGGTTCGGGTTCAACTAAACCACTGTATGTTAGAGTTTTATATGCAGTACCTTCTGCATTAGAGATTTTAATACCAACGATATTGCCGTTGGAGTCGATTGTAATATTGTTTAATAATGTATCAAGAGCATCTTTATCATCTTTTTTAAATAAACCTGAGGCTAATCGTGTATCTGTGCCAACTGGTTTACTATCCATAGCAACTAAATAATTATTTTTAGCGTATAGTGCATCAAGAGCATCTTTATCGGTTTTACTAATTAGTCCAGCATCTTCACGCTCATCTGTGCCAGATACTGGTGCACTAGTCATTGTTACTAATAAATCATTTTTTGCAAATAAAGTATCTAAATTATCTTTATCAGTAGGAGTAATTAAACCACCAGCGGGACGAGTATCTGTACCAGAACCATCCCATGACTCCATAGGCTATACTAATTCAATGAAAGTATCATAATCAGATGTACTTAATAATCCTTCATTTTCACGTGGATCGACCCATTCTTCATTACCCTCAATAGCATCATCTCTATCTTCAATTTCTTCTGCGGTTAAAGACCTTAAGGTTTCTAAATCACTCACCTATGATTTAATGATAGATATATCTTGGAATGTTGCTCCAATTTTGCCATTACTTTCTGTTAATGCTGATAAAGTTTTCCCTGCTCCAAAACCTGTAATATAATCGGTATCCTAATCATCATTAGTAACATTTAAATTATTAATAGCGGTTTCAATTGCAGTATTTACTGTGCTGAGAGTTGGTATAGTATATTTACCTTCATTAGCCTATCCATTAGCATTTTTAGCGCCTGTAATATAAATATCATTAACTTGTTCAATTGGAATAGAAATAGGAGATCTATTAATAACTACAGTTCCATTTAATGTGTTGGTTGTTAAACCAGTAACTGCTAGTCTTGTTCCGGCATAATTATTATTTTGATCTATGGCAACCTCCGGTAATGTTACTGCATTACCAATAAGATTTTTTATTCTATAAGTAACTGAATTTACTGTAGTTAATGGATTATAGGCCGGATTGTCCTAATCCTATGCTATTTTTTCTACATTATTATATGCTACATTGGGCTTATTATTATTATTAACATCAATATTCCATAAATTATCAATTTTATAATCGCCACTTAATCCGCCTTGTGGAGTGATAGTTAAATCATTACCTATTCTTACTAATCCTAATGTTCCACCATTTACGTCTTGGCCAGCTTCAAATTTAGTTGCAATTGGAAGAACTTTATATTTTAAACTATCAATTTTACCATCCACTTGAGCAATTTGAGTTATAATACGTTGATATCCTGTTTCATTTTCATAAGTATTATCGTCTACATCAGAAATTTGAGTATCACTGTCATAAGCCGATAAACTTTCTACATCTAATAAATCAATTGCATGAGTAATATCTCTTGCAACTGATCGTTTAGTCGCAATTTTATTGGTTTCAGTCCCGTGAGCGGTATCATAACTACCATCGTCTATAGTACCGTCTGGTAATAAATTTTCATCATACTGTAATTCATTTAAATCTTTGGTTACTGCAGAGCCATCCTCTACTGCTCTTTCTAACGCATTTAATAATTGTGAAGTAATAACTTCACCATGTTGCCATTCGTGGGCTACATATGCATCATATGCCATTTACATCCCCTCCTTAAAATTTATGTGGGATAAATTAAAATAATATTATATATTTTATTTAATTTTAATCCAAATGCGTCCATTAACTTTTATATGCTATTCTCCCCATTCTTCGTAATCAGGAATTTCACTTACAATACCAACAATGGCATCTGGATATTTTTGAATTTCTTCTCTTGTCATTATATCAATAGTTCCGCCTGGTGCAGAACATACGGCCATTCCCGCATGATACATACGTTGCGGTAAGAATGTATATGCTAAAACACGACCACTTATTGCTACTGGTATGCGCTCATTACTTTTTTCGCCAATACACATACCATATGTGTCAGAAACAATGGACGCGCCAGGAATTAAACGCGTATTAGACACGGTTAAATATCCATTATCATTTTCTATTACACAGGCTCCAGGAGTGGATACTTCACAAGATCTATATTCAGCATAGTCGTTCCAGGATGTCTCTAAAATAATTTTACTATTTTCTACATAAACATTAGTATCAAATAATGAAGCATCATAATTTGTAGTCTAAAGACGTGAACCAGAAATGTAGTATCTAGTATTAACAGTTGGCGTATTACCACCAATAGAAGCCCATGTTACATCATAACTAGTAGTAGATGCTTTAATTAATGATTGTCCTGTAATACCATCTGGCGGTAACTCATACCACGGTTCGCTAATCTAATAAAAAAGTTGTCCTTCGCGACCATTGGCAGGAAGAGAAGCACCATATGATGGTTCGCCACTATATAATTTTAATTGCACACCATCATGCCAATAAATTGGATGCTAAGTATGTAAATATACATTAGTAGCACTACATGCTAGCCCAATAAAAATATAAATATATCCGTCATTAGTTATTGGTAATGTTTGCGTCCACCAAGCCGTAGATGCTAATTTAAAACTCTTTTTATCAGATTGTACTTGTCCTTTTAAATAAACTGGGGCTTGTACAGTAAGATCTTGCCAGCCTGTTTGAGATGCTGCACTTTGCCGGAAATTAATTTGACTTGCTGTATAACCATTAGCATTAATTGATCCACTTGGCGTTGCATTAAGATTTGTAGTTTGATAAATTATTGGTGAATTTAATAAAAAATTACAAGTTGCTACAGTTTTAGCAATATTATCACCATTTGGATCCGAGACGGTGGGCTTATCAGAGGCCACAGAAGACCATTTGTTATCAATAGTCATCATCTGTAGTGAATATCTATGTAATCCAATACCGCCATTTAAACTAGTTTCAGCGACACGACTGGATTCACTAGCCGATAATAATTTCATTTCTTCATCTGGTAGACTTACAATCCAATACTAATTACCAGTTCCGCCATTATAATAATGAAATCTATAAGTATTATTTGCACGCAAACTATCAATAAAAGGAATATAATCTGGGTCTTTATTACTATATAAATATTTAATGGGTTTCGCACCAGTACTATTGACATTTAAAGCTAAATCATCCACACTTGCGCTATTTGTTTCTGAAAAATAAACTAAAATATTCACGCCATTTGTTAATTCAAATCCACTACAAATAACTGCTTTTTCTGCGGTTGCTGCAATAGTATTACATGAACCCCACCATACTGGGGGTGCTGCCCATGTAGGAGTATTTGTCGAGCCAGTAGATTTTAAATACTGCCCAGCAGTACCCGCTCCCGTAGGAGCATATATAATACTAGAAGAAGTATAAGTATGAGTATTATTAATAAATGGAAGTCCATAATATACTGTTTTTCCAGTTACCAGGTTAGTATCACTTTCTGAAACTGCTGTGGCAACAGTATGATTTGTAACGTTATATGCACAAGCATCTGCTAATGTATAAGTTTTTGGTACGGTTAAACTTTTTGAAGTTGTCCCGCCAGCGATTGAAAAACCAGTTGTATTTGAAGTTAAAGTTAATCCATTATATGTTCCTGCGCTAATTGCAGTATTAGTAATAGTTACTCCAGTACTATATTTAATTTCATTTAGTGCTGAACTGCTTATACCAGCCACATGCATCGCCGCAGTATGAGAAGTTGTCATAATTTTAGTAACATCATTTTCATCTAATGTTCTAAAGGTTGGCACTGCAGCGACGGTAGTATTTGTCGGCCCAGCAAGTACAGTATTTGGATTTTGAGTATCAAAACTAATAGTGTAAGTTGCGGCACCTGTCTGAGCAGAAGAAGTATCTCCACCGATTAAAGGACTATCTGTAGTAATTTGAATAGATTTAACATCTGTAGTCCAATACACTGATGAACCATTACTACGTAGAATTTGATCATTATCACCATCACTAAAGGTATTGCTATTATTTGCATCAGGTGCTTCTAATATTCTAAACTATCCTGTAACAGCGAGTACAGAATCAGTTGCTCGTAAATTACCATTTACAACAGTACTTTTAAGCTATGCCATTATCACACCTCCTTATCCTAATATAATTGTATCATATAATATAATTGTATGTCAAATATTAAATAAATATAAAATCAAGTGAATCATCCGTAGAGTTCCATTGTAATTTTACTTTTTCTACAGGCGGGTTTGCGCCATCATTTACACTATAAATTTTTGCGCTCATCTCGCCTGCATTTGTAGTTAAATAAATACTTGGGTCTGCATTAATAGTAGATGATGCACTTCCAAGTGTTGTAGATGTACCTGTAATCCATGATTTAGTGGTTGTGACACTATTAACTTTAATAGTAGTTGCTTTCGCCGCTAAATCAGTAGTTTCAGCATGACCAATATATTCTTCAAATCGTCCATTATGATACCAATATACTGGATTTTCTACAAATAAATCAATTTGATATAAACTGGCTGCACATTCACTATCAAAATGTGGATAACCCACAAACCAATATACATATCCATCAGCTGTGCTTGGAATAGTCTATGTCCATACACTTGGATAATTTGTACCATTATAGGATTTAGATAAATCTGACGCTAAATAGAATAATCCATCATCTTCGATAGTACCACGTAAGAATATTGGTTTTTCACTTATTAGGCCCAAATCATTAGAAGTTGTGCTTTTTACTACATTGTCTGTATATCTAAAATCAATAGTTGCCATAGATATACGTGGACTAGCAGTAACAGTTGCACCTGCGGCGAAATTACCACCATTATTATATAATAGACCTTTAGTATAATCAAAACCATGTGTATTATAAACACGATCTACATTTATATTAGTAGTATATCCTCTATAATTATTTTCATATAGTGAAATAGTTTGACTCTTTCCCTCGCGATCAAAACCAAATAATCCATATTGTGCCAATGGCATTACACTACCATTAATATATCGGCCTTCATTCATTTGAATGATACCAATATCATTATCATCGCCAGTTTCACTTAGGCCGCGACTAAATGCATCACAGTTCGTATAATCGCTAGAATAATTTGTACTTGAGCCGTTTGTCCAATTAGCCCATAAAACTGGTGTGTCTAATATACTAACAGTACAATTTTCACAATCATAATAATCAAGTTCAAATGTTCTATAATATGCGCTGTTAATATTATTCCAGGAACTAACAATATTAATACCTATTGCATGACCCAAACCATTACTAAAACCAGCATTTTTTAATTTATGAATGGTTATATTAGAATGGCCCATTTCATGGTGCTCATTCCAGTTATGATAAATAATATCTTCAGCTTGTCCATTAAGAGTGGTCCAAGTAATACTATCGCCATTTAAATAAGCTGGGCAGAAAGAGCGTATTTTAAAACGTACCTGCCAAGGTTTAGTCCATGAGTCCGGCTTGACAGACATGAAATAAAAACTACAATCCGCATCTGTATTACTAGTACCATAATATGATGCACTAGCATATGTTTTAGATATAGTAGGTATTACATGAGTGGCCCTAATATCACCAATAAATTCATTAGCATATACATTTGCCCATTGAGAAGATGAACTACCTAAATCCTAACTATTGTTATGATTATTTTCCGCGGCTGTAGGAATTACATTACCACTAGTATCAATTTTAACACCAACACGATTACCTATTGCGCTATTGGTGTTGCTTTCAATAAAAATGTTAGAATCTGCTAAGAGATATAAATTTTCTGTAGTGGCGCTCATATCTAAGGTATTTGCAGTATCTCCTGCGCCAATAATTACAACTCCACCACCGCCAATTTTCATACCATTTCCATTAGTATTAGTAGTATTATCTATAAAGGTAATCATCTCTTTAGTGGCTTTTGTGCCCACATAGTAAATTCCTTTAGTACCACTTTTACCAATATATAAGTTATTAAAAGGATATGTACCATTACCTAGGTCACCAGATGAAGTTAAAATTGTTTTATTAAATAAGAATGGCACATTTGCGCTATTACTTAAATAATTAAATGAACTGTCTGAAGAGCCCATCGTAAAAGTATTACCATTGTTAGTGACTTTTAATACTCCACCAGAAATTGTATCACTCCATGAATTATCTCCGCGCCAAAACTGTGCTGCAGTTCCAGCTGGACTAATTGCATTTGCAGTAGCTGCATTACCAGTAATATCACTTCCTGTTAAAGCAATAGTGCCCCCATCGGCTGGTAAAGTATATGTTCTATTTGCACCTAAACTGCTTGGTGGAACAATGGTACCAGTATAGCCACCAACAGAGTCATATAATACTAATGAACCTTGTTTTTTATTTGCACCAACATGCAAGGCAGTTGCTGTTATATTTGAACTATTTACTGTATTCTATATTGTTAAAGTACTTTGTGATAATGCACTCTGTGAATCTGAATTGCCAGAAGTAGAAATTATATAGGCAGAAGACGCGGTTGAGGTTGATACATTTATGTTGGTCGCGGCGCCACCAGATGAACTAGAGCCAGCATAAGAATGAGTGTGATTTGTTTTGGAATATGAATTTGTATCGAGTGACCAAGTATCATTATTTCCTCTAGTAAGGAATCCGGTTCCTGTTAAAGCTTCAATTGCTTGTAAATTTGGAGCATCAGTTATACCACTTAAACTTACTGAACCTGCATTTGTTGCAGTTGTAGCGGTTGCCGCATTTCCTGCAATATCTCCTGGTAATTTACCATCTGTTCTAAAATGATATACAGTACCATCATAATAAATTATATAACTTCCTGATGGCAAGGTTTTATTTGAAGAACTAGAAACTGCGCCATTAATCCAAATATTTTTTGCCCCTTTATCATTAACATTTAAAGTAATAGTACCATTATAAGAATTAGATTTAGTTAAAATAATATGTAACCATGAATTATCCTTTAATGTGTAACCACTACATGAAGCCACTTTATCTTGAGTCGCAGCAGCGGTAGTACAATAGGCAGCTGGAATTGTATTACTATTTGTATTAGTATTAAAACCCTAATCTCTCACCCAACTTGTTCCGTCATATGTTAAAGTTAAAACCGCTCCAGCGTGCCATCCACTAGTATCATCAGCAACTCCTACCGGCGCATTATCATATTGTATAATTGGTTTTGCATTAATACTTGCTTCATCATTAAATTGTAATGTTGGATTTGCTGCGGAGTTTTCATGTTCAAATTTAATATGAATAGTAACTCCTTCATATAAAACAAATCCCTCCATTTCTACTACTTTTGCGGCTTCATCTGCCGCAGTCGTACAATAGCCATAGGCGGTTGAGGCGATACTATGAGCAGTAGTTACACCATTATTAGTAACCTATATTTTCTCAATTAGACCGTTTGTTATACTCGCCATTTGCTTCACCACCTTATATGAAATTTAAAATTAACTTCCCTATGGTACTACTACTGTTGTTGCTGTAATAGTTAAAGAAGGAGTGCTGCCAACACTTTCTACATTAGGAATACTCTTTTTAGTATGTGCAAGTGATGGTATTGTACTATTTGTTAATGTTAATATACCTTGTGATACTACTGCATTTGATGCCGTACCGGCATTCCAGCTTCCTATTTCATCTGCAGCGATTGCAGTACCTAAAGAAGGAGTGGACCCAGCATCCCAAGCAGAAGCAGAACCAATACTATCGGTTGTTTGACTTGTTTTTAAAACAAAGCTGCTTTCATCACCTAATTCAATCCATTCAGATGCTGCTGCGGTGGTGTCTTTTACATAAACATATTCTTTAGTACCTACTATAATAACATCACCGCTATCATAATCACTAAAGCTAGTTGATTCATTTGGAATTGCTGATTTTTCACCCTTAAAGTGCATAGCGCCAACTAAACCACTTAATCCGCCAGTAGCATTATCAACATATGTTTTTGTCGCTAAATTAACTTCTTGACCAGATAATGTAGTAATAATATTATTTGCTGTTTCAATTACTAAACTATGATTTGCTCTCCAATACTAATATGTACCGTCATTATCATCATATGTAAAAGCAATAATTTCATTAGCAGAACAAACACAATTACCGGTAATAGGTTTAGCATCTGTTGTTCCTACTTTTAGTGTTAAATTATTTAATACGGTATTACCATTTGTAAAGCATACAAATACTGTAACACCTTTCATCAACGTATCAAAACTTGCTAAAGTAACCACTTTCGCCGCGGTTCCCGCGGAAGTGGCACACGTTCCATAAAGAGTGGAGCCAATTAAAGTTTCACTACCACTACCAATTTTTACTGCACCAATATAACTCATACAGTTCCCTCCTTAGTAACATCTGTTACTACTGTCTTGTTTTCCCATAATAATTGAGGTAATATTCCTATATCTACTTTAAATATATTATCTTCTATATACGCTGTTGTGGGAGCACCTCTAGTCCAACTAATAACACTTCCTATAGTAGATTTAGTTACAGAAAAGTTAAAATTAGATAATTGGGTATAACCACTACTTGCCGTATAATGATATATCTTACTTGTAGATAAATCAACGTATAATTTATCTTTAGAACCTACTAATGGAAAGTCCTAAAATGTTGCAAATTTTGCAATTTCTGTCTCATTTCCATTTAATGTACCAGAGTCAATAAAAGGCAAACTTACAACATTTGTTTGCCCATTTCCTACCTTTAAACGAGAAAAAGGGTGAGTTGCGTCTGCTGTATAGACGATCAACTCACCCAAAAGTGGCACGAAGCCATTAGAATTCTCCTTTGGCCCGGCTTTATTCCAATTCTCTTCAGTGTCACTTTTCAACTGAATTCTCGTCTTTATGGTATTGTTTGCGGTTGCCATAAAAACACCTCCTTGGCATCATTTCAGCCAAGTTCTCAAATCACCTATGTACTGCTACCGCAGTTTAATATAATATATGTATCATTAGTTTGTAATAAATCTTTAACATCGCCGCTGACTGCAATTCTTTCTAATTCTAATTTTTTAGCTACTTGTGGTACATTTTCAGTACCACCCTATCTATTTGGAATAGTTGCGCCCTCTAAGACATTTAAGTTAAGCGCAGCCTAATCTATAATAATTTGAACCTGTTTTGCCGCATTTGGTACCCATTCAACACCATTAATAAAAATCTATTCAATTTTATTAATATGGTCAGTATGAGGATTAGAAGTTAATGTTATTACTTTATTAGCATCTGGTGTAACTTCAGTTCCGTCAAAAACAATTTTTTCGACTTTATTAACTTCCGCGCCCGCGGCGATTCCAGCTAATTTTAATTGTGCATCCTCGCCAAATTCACTAATTTGTAGATTTACACTATTAGGAACCTATTCTATAGTTGTAGGGCGAACTTCATTTCCATTAACTAATATATGTTCAATTGTGTTACGTTGCGCGCCCTCATCAATTCCATCTAATTTATTTTTAAGTTCATTAGTAAAATCATTAGATGATAAGGTTTTACCTTCAACTTTATCTACTTTTGTATCAAATGTTTCTGATAGATCGGCAATCTTACTTTGAGCAATTTCTGCTTCTGCATCAATGTCAGCATCTACAATACTGCCCTTAATAGCATAGCTACCCTCATCACCCAATAAACGCCATGTTCCACCAGTCCAAACAAACTCTTTCTATTCAGATAAGACAACATCGCCAGGTTGTGCCTTAGAAAAATCGTATCCATTAATATTAGGATTAACTGCGCTATTTTCTCTAATGGTAACGCCCGCATCTCCAATAAAATGCATCGCGCCGGTAAGACCCGCGGTGGCATTATCTACATAAGATTTTACTAAGCGGTTTGTAACTAAATAATTATTATTTTCAATACTTTCTGCGATCGGCACTAACTTTACTGCATTAGTACCATTGCCCACAAGTACAGAGTCTTCGGTTAAAGTCGTAAGTCCAGTACCACCTTGACTTACAGCCGCACTACCACTTAAATTAGAGAACGTTGGGCGCGCGCGTGTAACACTAATTATACCATTGGTTTCTGATACCGAAGTAACAAATTGATTTGTTACCGCATTATCTACTTGTGCGAGAGTTCCTAAAAAGTATCTAATCTATTCTGCAGTACGAGTAATTAAAGTTGGATAATCATTTAAGTTACCCTATCCAATCCATGATACAATTTTATATAAATTTTCTAAATCAATATATGTGGTTGTGTCAATAATCCAATTATTTTCACTATTATTTTCTTTATATTGTAAATAATATTTATTTACATTATCACCAGTACCCTATACTAATTGATATATACGTGGAGCAATATTTACTTCTACATCTCCACCAACTAAATTTTCAACAAAACTCTATAAGCCCTGAATTTCTTGTGCTGTATAAGTCGGTTTAATGGAAGATTTTGCCCAAGTATACACATCCGCTGCGATAGCTTGTACCCAGGGCAATTCTCTAAAGTAATGTGTACCATCACCAATTTTTATACCAATAGATGGTGGTGTATAATCTGGTTTACTATTAGATAAATGCTCTATAGTTCTATCCTATGGAAAAGAGCAAATGGCGGCTTCGCCCTATAATAAGATAAGATTACTATTCATCCATTGGGTATATGTACCATACCTTAGCTATATCTTGGTCTAAAGTATATTATCCGCCATTTTACTCACCTCCTGTTATTAAGCTGTGCCTCCATAAATAATTAAGGTGTCTCCATTTGGAACATATAATAAGGAGGTTGAAACTTGATTTAAAGTCATGAAACCGTCTTGGCCTACATTAATTTTATCAGCATCAGTAGACGCTTTCACACCACCAAGACGATTTGCAGTAGCTACTGGTAAAATATATCCACTTGAATCGCCTGTATTTCCAATTAAATCCCATTGATTTTCAATATACATATATTCCTCATAGCCCGTTCCGGCGCTATTAGGAACCATATAAATAGTATTTTCGTCTATATCTTCTAATGGAAGAGATTCAACTACTGCACGCTTTAAATGCCCCGCCTCTTGTATCGCTGCAGCGATATAACGACGTAAATAACTATAACTAATTGGGTCAGTATCGGCAGTTGGGTCATCTGAAATAATTATTGTTGCTGAGCCGCCAGCATTAGCAATTATATTATTAATTGTTTGTGCAAAACTATCACTAAAGGTAAGAGAGCCATCACTAGTCTATTTAAAATACTAACTATTTAATTTATTTAAATAGGGTAAATGCGCCCAATCTCTTACGCCATCACCTATTTTTAATAAGAAGGTATCTCTTTCTAAACCATATTCGCCTTCGCCCAATACTGGATTTCTTGTTGTCCAATCATTGGCATTAGCATTTCTAATTTGTAATGTTACTCTGACGGTATTAGATGCCATTAAGCCTCACCTCCCTCTAAAATAGTATGTGCAATTAACATAGCATTAACTGGGATATATTCTCCGTCCCAATAGTATAAAATTTTTTCATCTAAATCAAAATATAACATATTAGTGCTACCCACTTGAGGGAAATTGTTATAAGTATCAAAGAAAATTTCCTAACGATTACGTTCAAGATATGAACCAAAATAACGATGGAAATCTTCGCGTGTACCAGTATATCCACTACGAGAGGCTAAAATAAAAATCTGATCGCTTAATATATTAAGGCCAATAGTTTCCCAAGGATATACCACACTAAATTCTGTAGTATCCGGAATGGGTACTGAATAAATAGGATCGGAATTTGGTACATTTCCATGTAACCAAGTATATATCATTCCTAATCCAGCCGTGCGCGGACGTGGAGGCATAATACGTAAATCGTATTCAAGCAATAGGTCGCGCGTACGTTCTCTATTACTTTTGTACATTTGGCGTCACCGTCCTAATTTCACAAGTTGGTAGAGAAAATGCAGCATAATAAGAGTCGGCAGTATCGGCATGAATGAGAATGTTATTTTCATTATCATAAGTTGCATTTCTATAGATAGTTACATCCCAAACATATCTATTACTTGGTTCTATATTAATAGTATCTTCACGCGCGAAGTTAAACTCCAATGTATTGGGTGTTGCATCAATCTTTAATTGACATACTGTAGTATGAGTTAATGGATCATAAATTGCTAAAATGGCGATATCGTTTGCAGATACATCGCCTTGTGTTGGAATAGTAAAGGTTCCAGTATCTCCCTATGGTATTATTAATCGCCTCTAAATTAATCTAATCATACATATCACCATCCTAATTTCTTTTTGTATTTATGATATAGAACCTCCTATTGTGGAATAATAACAGTCATATCATAGTTAATGGCTTCTAAATTTAATAATTCTTTTTCGGCCTAATAAAGCTCTTTACTTACATCTTTAATGTAAGCATCTATTTCAATTGCCGCATCAATTTCATTTAAGGCAGCAAGTTCATTTCGCATTTGCTAATATAAAGTTTTTGTTGAACGCTCCCATTCAATCCATTTATTCATTAATTCTTTAATTGCAGATTTTTTCGTGCCGGTATCTACAGCCTAAGTTGTATATTTATACCATATGTCTGGTATTATTTTTGGTTTGTTAATATCTTCTATCTATAAAAGTTTAAAATAATGAGAGGCATAATAATGTAATAATTTTCTGTATCCTTTTTGTTCTTCCATATAATGATACATTTGACACTTACTATAACCCCATAGTCCTAAAAAATCATATGCCTTTATTAATTCATTATGAAACATTGTTCCTTCGTGCATGCGCGTAGCTAGTTTAGTAAAAATTTCTTCAATTGTCATAATAATCCCTCCAAAAAATAGGCGGGCGCAAGGCCCGCCATATATTAACGAATCTTAGTAATTACTACATTAATATGAGCATCGCTCAATGCTGTAGTACCATTCATAAATTGAAGGGTTGTTGGACTAGTTAAACAATTGCACTAACAATTATTTTCTAATACGCGCACAAAAGTTTTAAAACCGAAAGTGCGCACATCAGTAATTGAAGCAGGAGTAAAACTAGAAATTGCTTGCGGCTGTGCAATACCATTTACCACTAGTTGAACAGATACTGCTGTTGCCGCATCTGGAGTGGCATAACCATCCATTTCTACTAAATAAATACCTTGTTTATTTAGTTGAATTGTTGCAGGCGCGCTTAAAGTTTCACCACAACCTTTATCCACTACTACATTATTAAATGGAAATACTGTATTAGCATCTACTGCTAAATTAGAAGAATAAACTTGTAACATAATCATTACCCCCTTATAATAAAAAAAGAGGGACGTACTAAGTACGTCCCAATATGTTTGGTGTCCTTAATACACTCTGATTACATATTGCATCCTCCACAGAAAGGAGAATTGCCAGCATTGTAAGTCCAACCGTTAGGATATCTTACAACACCCTGGAGTTGATTTTGAAGTTCGAGTTGATTAATACGATTTTGCATAGCATCCATCTTATCGCCCATAAACATATCTTTAATAGCTTGAGCCTGTGCTACAATATTAGCATTAGTAGCAGCGTCACGCATAGCAGCATCATAATTATTCTGCATTAGCTAACGCGTTAAGCTACCGCAGCATTCATTTTGATGAGCTAATAGATTTGCCTATCCTACTGCTAGACTTGCAACATCGCGCTGTAATTCGTTGTATTTATCTCCAACGAAACCTACGATGTCATGATATACCTAATTAGTAGTTTGTACTCCTGTCATTGAAGCTGCATTAACTGCGGCCATAATGTCACGAGTTTGAGCCTGTAAGTTCTGATTATCAAAACCACGATTAATATCATTCTGAATGGCGTTAGAATTACCAGCGCCACCATTCCAACCAAAACCGCCGCCCATCATTGCTAGAATAGCGAAAAGCCAAATCATTCCGCCCCAGCCATTGCCAAAACCATCGCCATCGCGAGACATTAAGGCAACATCAGATGCTGTTAAACCGTTTTCTCCCATAGTTATCATCCCCTATCATTTACTTATGGAAGTTTACGTTATAAATTTATTAGTACTTATTTGGAAAGTTTATTTCACTATCTTCAGACCACTAGTAAATCTGAATGACACTTTTATTTTGGAATATAAGCTAATAAATTTATTAAACTTCCCAACATAAGATATGTTGGGATAGTAAATATAAGCACATATAAAAATTTTGTTAGAATAAAATTTTATTGAATCCGTCGCCACATATAAACTGTGAGATATGGAGGCATATTATTATGTGCGGTTCCGCTACCAATCTAACCCGCACCACCGGAAGGATCGCCACGACCACTACCTGCAGCATTTGCAGTTGTGCCAGAGGCATACCATGTACTAGAGCCACTCGAATATACACGTGCACCACTATGTGTAGTTTGTGTAGCTCCATTATAATAATAAGCATTGGCTTTTGTACCAACATCAGCCCAAACATATATTGGATGTCCATGTTTAGCTAATTCTGCAACTGTTAATGCATGTGTCGCTTCACCGCCAGTACTACCAGCACTATAAGTATCACCAGCCGCCAATAAAAATGTATCTTTAATCTATACCCATGTTGTATTTGAAAAAAGAGTACCAGGATCTGCTGGATTAACGCTCATATAAATTGATCCGACTGGATATATTAAATCAAATATTTGTGCGGCCTAATCTATAATAGGGCCGAGTTCACTTGCGGTATAATTGTGCGTCATTTGTTCGGCCTTATTTAAAATAGAGTTAAGCTATGTTCCGCTATAATTAATTTTGAATTCTGCCATGTTATTCTCCTCGATATTCAACAAATAATGGAATATTGTTTATATCTATAATTTCATTATTATCACTATCTTTTAATCGTGCTCCCCCGAGTAAACTTCTTACTAAAAATGGTTCTCCATTAACATATATTGGAGAATTATTAGAATCAATAAATGGTATCATTTGTATACATGCCTCTCCAATTATTTTCCAAGCATTATTTGTATAAATATAAGGAATGGCTATATACCAATTACCATTAGTAAAAATGCGCGGTAATGTAAACTAAAAATCATTATTATTATAAATACTAATACCATGCCATTTCATACTATCACCTTAAAAAAAATAAGTGCAGATTTAAATAAAATCTGCACTTGTCATCATTCTTCATTTTGCTCTTGTGTGTTATAATCAAATGAAATATTTAAATTAATTTCAACTCGATTCTCAGTTAAATATTCATTAATACTTGTAATTTTACCCACACTATTAGAACTATAAATTAATGTACCATCGTGATAGATTTCAATTAATTCGATATCATTTTGTGCAAGTTCATTTAAGGAAGTGGCATCAGATGTACTTAAAGAGCAGGTGCCGCTACCATAAATACTATCATTCTAAAAAGAAACGTTTTTATTAAACGCTAATACCTCATATGTATTATTATTAAGTTTAATAGTATTGTTCATTTCATATACCTCCAGATAAATTTCTTACTAGTTGCATTATATCAATACCACCAGATTGCGCCATTTGTCGCGCAATACTTTCTAGGCTATTGCCGCTATTTAATATATTTGCAATCATTGCAGTATTAGGATTATTTTGTAAAAATTGGGCTAATGCCGCTTCCATATTGCCCGAATTTTTTATTTGCTACATTATTGCGCGCGTACGCTCAATAGACTCATTCAATTGTTGCTGTCGGGATTGTTGCGGTGTTTGCGGATACGGTTGCAGACCGTTTCGCATTTGACTTATTCTGCTTGCCATTTATCCATTCCTCCACTGCGCCCAATCGCGCTAAAATACTTTCCATATCCACTGGCTCAGCCTTTTTATGCGGTAATACATCAAAAGGCATTACATTTTTATTGCCATTAGCATCTGTACGTATCCACCAGACTAAATCTTCATCTGCGTCTGGAAGCCATATCTCACTATTGGGTCCCATAGGAAATTGCCATGCTGCATTCTCTCCATGTATTGGTTCTGCATGATATACAGGCAAACGATTGTACATTCCACTAGTGTTAAAAGTTGGCTGTTGTACGCCCCAATAGGGACTAAATGATGCTTGGCCCACCACATTATTTTGTGGTGTCTAACTCCAACTATTCATTTACAAGTACCTCCCCATATTTTCTGCCACATTTTGGGCAGTAATCACATTGTCTATAATTATTTGCTGCGTCGAAAAAGAATAGGTAATCTTTTTCTTTATGATGTTTTGAATCCCAACAATAAGCACATCCAAATTCGTCCATAAATACCTCACTTTAATATAGATTCAATTGTTTTTAAGGCTTGCTAAAGGCTATCATAAATCTTTTTTAAATCTGTTTTTGTTATAGTGGTAGTTGTATTTTCACCTAAAAATTTATTCATTACGTAGCCCTTAATTCCATTATAAGTAACTTCAGACCAAGTTTCAGTTGTGGTACTAACTTCTAATTTAGTACCATTAGGGATTTGCGCGAGAACCTTAGATGTTGCTATAGGTTCTGCGCGCATATTTAATGTTCCCTTATTTGGCGTATTTACAAAAGTCTTCATTCAGCAACACCTTCTACGGCTTTCTGATCAAGATTAAGTTGTTCTACTTGAGCTTCAATTGCCGCACGAATAGTGTCCTCATCAAATGTTAGACCTTTCTTTTCTAATAGTTTCTTTGCTAGATTTAATGCGTAGGCTAATTTATCTGCACCCATTTTTGCACCGAAGATTTTTTCCGCAGCAAAAACGACTGTCTGAGCAATTCCAGCTAACATAGATAGCTGTTGAGCAGATACATGAGCTTTAATATATGGCCATACAATCATAGTAAAGACGCCACCAAGAATTAAAATAAGACCTAATAAAATTTGAGTAATATTCATAACGAATACCTCCTTTTTCTTTTATTATATCATATGAGATAATAGGTTGTCAAATATTTAATTATGCTTTTAATTTTAATATACGTATTGCACAATATTGAAAAACAATTACATCTCCACTTTTAATAAACCCTGCGGCAAAAGATCCTTTAAAATTGGAACCGCTAGAAGCGGAACCAGTATAATCTGATACAGCTATATTAGTACCATTAATTTTTACAATTGAATCTTTTTGAGAAGCCTAGCTTGCTTCCATAGCAAATAAAAAGCCATCTTCTGTTGCCGTATAGGTTTGAGATGTACTACTAAATTCACTTGTATATAAAGAAGTAGCACTATATATTTTCTCGTGAATGCCTAAATTAGTTTGAGCATTTGCTTTAGATGTGGCGTTTGTTCCTCCTTCTGCAATAGGAACAGGAATCGCTGAAACTTCTTGATAAATATAACTATTAGCCATTATAATCACCTTATGCTCGAAGTTTACACATCATAATTGCAGCGCGCTAATATGTAATTGTTTCGCCAGATTTGATAAAACCAGCAGCAATCGTTACTCGAACGCTTCCTCCGTCTTCTCCGGCAGCAGAAGAATCATCATAAATTCTATATTGAGTATTGCTATTTTTAATAATTCCTGCAGCAGTACTATTCTAAGAACATCCAACAGCATACATAATACTATCTTGAGTTGAAGTATATGTTGCTTCACTTGAAGACCAATTTTTATTTAGTATTGTAGAGGCATTTATACACATCTTAGAATGAATACCTAAATTTGTTTGTGCATTTGCTTTAGATGTAGCATTAGTTCCTCCTTGCCCAATGGGAATAGGAGTAGATGTTATTTTTCTTTGTTTAATAGTACTTGTAGCCATAAAACCACCCCATTATGCTCTTAATCCAAAAACTTTCATTTTACAACGATTATATTTTAATACATCACCTTTTTTAAGAAAGCCCATAGATATAGTATATCTAAAATTAGATGCACCATTACTATCACCATTAGCAACATTTGTCGTAGAATCATTAATTAATATTTCAGATTCACTTGTGCTTTGCACGGCAGCCTGAACTGAAAAGAAGAAACAGTTCTTAGTTGCAGTATATGTTTTTTGAGAAGTAACGTAAGAAGAACTAACTAATGCATCAGTTGGATTGATATATAATCCCGCATATATACCAAGGTTTGTTTGCGCATTAGCTTTAGTTCCTGCTCCAGTTCCTCCTTCAGCAACTGGTATAGGAATTTCAGTTGGGAGTAATTGCTCAATATAGGAGGTGGCCATAATTATTCACCCTCTTCAACAATTTCAGGCTCTTGTTCTGGTTCTGGCTCAGGAATTTCAGAAAGTTCGCCAACTGATGCTAATTCTATTTGCACACCATCACTTCCACGAAGAATCATAGCAATCTATACTTGACGGTCATCGCGTTTATACATCGTTCCAAGAACTTCGTGCCATTCTCCCCGAGCGCGCCGTAATGCTTTTTCAATATCATCATTATAATTTCTACTATCAAACGTTTTTGGATATCCGCTAAGTGTATTATAACTACCATTAGCATCAATTACTTTAGCATAAACTTCAAAAATTTCTCTCATCATTTTAATTTCCTCCTTATGATGTTGTACCAGTAAATGCACCGGATACGTCATAAAATACAAAATATGCATTACTAATTGTACCACTTGCTTTTGAACCACTAATAGTAAAACTACCATTAGATGTTGTAATTGTCCAGTCTCCTGTTACATAACTAGAAGCAACTGTACTATAAATACAATAATGAGTACTTTTTACAGCGCTACAAGTAACAGTTACAGGGAGTGAAGATATACTTGCAACTGCTACACAAATACATGGAGATGCATCTTGCCAAGTCGCATCGCCGCGAAGAAATTTCGTATTATCTGTTGCAGTTGGCTATGGAACTAGACCAGATGTTCCTATATTGGAACCATCTGCTCCTGTCATTATATCCGTAACTTTTACTACTTGAGTACCGTTCGTACTATTTGTATTACAATTTACATATAGATCGCCTTTTAAAAATTCATTACCATCCCAATCTAATGCTCGGGCATTAGAACGCGCATTATCGGCTGTACCATTACCAATAATTTCGGCATAATTCATCTAACCCTATCTATTTGTCCAATTAGATGAAGTAAATGTAGCATCAGTATTAGCTGTTTTACATATATATCCAGTAACAGCTTCATTATCTGTTATTTTAACCCGATCTCCAACAGCGTATGATGTATTAGCAGTCCATTCAGGCCAAGTACTATAACTATCTTCTACATTATAAATACCACCAGTATGCGACAGAGCACCCGCGGCGGTAGTACCAATACCCTCAGCATGGGAAGCTATCCCACTAGCAACTGTTAAATCTCCTTCGGCATGAGATAAATCGCCGCTTGCAGTAGTATAATATCCCTCTGCATGAGATGCCTCTCCGCTCGCAGTGGTATGACTTCCTTCTGCGTGAGCGCCCTATGCCGATGCAGTAGTATATCCGCCCTCAGCATAACAACTATTAGCAGACGCCTCTACATCTACACCCATTGCAACACTACCTGCACCAATTGTGGTATTTGCTTTTCTACCCATACTTATACTATTTAGAATTTCTGCATTGGTTTTATCTACTTTTCCAGAAATATCTTGATGCGCTGTAATTACTGTACCAAGATTAATAACACCAGATGTTCCTTTAGATACACCATTCATAGTTATACCAGTAATTGTACCCGTATTTGCAGTTGCTCCTGTAGCAATACCATCAAGTTTAGTCTTATCTGTTGCAGAAAGTAATCCTGCTGAAGCTGTAGTAGCCACAGGAATTGTAGCGATATTATTGGTAACCAATGACGTATCTCCAATTTTTACATCGCTGACGCTGCCATCGGGCGTAACATATAAATCATTTGGACTATAAGTAATAGTTCTATTATTAGAGGTGACACTACCAAAATTAAATAATTCATTCTTCTATGCTTCTGTCAAGTATACTATCTTCCCAAGACTCGCCATTGGTATTCACCTCCTCCACTTCATTCCAATTTGAGGGACTATCATTAATGCTAAGCCATAAGTGATGTGCAGTAAATTCTGGCTCTGCTTTATTTATTAGCATCATTCCTTCATCAGCAATAACTTCTATAATATCCCCTTGAATAATTTGCATATAATCCCTCCTTAATTGGCTAATGTCCAACCTTTATTAGTTGCAATTGTTTTAGTTGCTGTTGTTAATTTATTTATATTTGCTGTAGTCATATAAAATGTTTTAGAAGAAACACTTGGTAATTGAGTAAATATACGCGCCCACTAATCTTCTGGCAAAGAGTAGTCTTCGGTATATCTATGATTTAATCCTATTGGCAAGCCACTACATTTTTTTAAGCAGTACATTGCACTAAAAATATAATCAGGAGCAGTAGTTAAGGCAGGTAAAGACCAATTTGTTAACTCTAATTCTTCCATATTATAACAATAACGGAACATATTTGCTATGGTAGTACATTTAGTTAAAGTCCAATTTGTTATTGTAAGAGATAATAACTAATAACAGCTTGCAAACATGGTCGCGCAAGTTGTAACTTTTGCTGGATTCCAAGTATTAATATTTGGTATTGACTATAAACTATAACAACTATTAAATGTACTAGCGAAAGAAGTTATATTACCAGAATCACCCATATGTTCTATACCTCTTAAATCTTTTAAACTATAACAACAATAAAATGTATTAACTAAGGCGGTTCCGGTCATATTTTCCCAATGCCAAGTCGTTAGGTCAAGTGTTTCTAAAGAGTGACACTCATCAAAAGCGTAATACATAGTTGTTGGATGTGGATTCCAATTAGAAATATCTAATTCTTTTAAACAATAATCATATTGAAATGAATAAGCTAAAGAATAATTATATCCAGACATATCCCAATTTGAAATACCTGTAATTTTCTATAAATGCCAACAATCAGAGAATATACGTAAACAAGATTCTGATGCAGTACACCCTGTAATATCCCATCCTTCAGGAATATTTATTTCTTTTAAAGATCTACAATAAGCAAACATATATCCAATATTAGTTACAGCACTAGTTAATGGTTTAATCCAAGTTAAATCTACTGCCTATAAAGCAAAACACTAATAAAAAATCTAGTTCTAAGAACCACTTAAAGTATTAGTTTGACCAGTGGGGAAATTAATATATTGTAAACTTCTACAATAGGCAAATAATCCTTGAATAGTAGTGACTTTACTAACATCCCATTTACTTAAATCTAATTTCGTTATTTGGGTACAATTATAAAATATCTAGCTCATGTTGGTTACTTTAGCTGTATTCCAATTACTAACTGCATCTAAATTTTTTAATGAAAGGCATCCAGAAAATACACTCGCTAAAGAAGTTGAATTATTAGTATAAATATTTTCTAAACCCAAGATTTCTTCTAATGCATTACAGCTTCTAAAAGCATAATGGACTGCAGTCAATTTTTCTGTATTCCAGGTACGTAAATCTAAATGTTTTAATGTTAAACACTAATCAAACATATATGTAATAGTAGTAACTTTAGCCATATTAAAATTAGTTACATCTATGTATTCTAATTGTCTACAATATTCAAAAGTTGCGCTCATATTGGTTACATTTTGAGTTAATAAACCACTAATATCTAATGAACGTAAATTATAACAATTCCACCAAGCATAAGTCATATTTGTTAATGCTGTACCAGTACCATTAGCAATTTTATCTCTTTGTAATGTATATGCGCCAGTTCCTTGTGATGAATAACTTGTAGTAAAAGCAGTCATCTCTGGCATATACCATACTCTTTCTAATAGTGGCTACATATAATATTTAATAGTGCCATCACTATTTGCACGAGTAACATCAATTAAATAGAATCTAGATAATCGACCAGTTATTTTTATTACAATAGTTCCATCTGTATATCCTTCATTACTTGTAAACCAATAAATTTTATCAGTATTACTAGTTACTGTTTCTGTAGTAGTAGCAGTAAATACACCATTATTTATGGTTCCTAATTCTATTGTTGCATTACCGGATACTCTATTTATATGAAAAGCACATAAATCATCTACATGACCAGTACGATAAGTCATATAGATAAAACTATCAGTGCCATTAAAACTTAAATTTAATGAATCTAAATCCGGCCATCCAGTAGGACGAGTCCATGGTGTATATAAATTATTCTAAAAAATAGTGCGCTGTTCTTCATAAAGATTAGCAGGATTATAATAACTTATTCCAACTTTATCCTAACCTAAGTAAACACTCATAGACGCACCACCTCTATAGAATTAATATTTGATAAGTTTGCTACAGTGGTCGTGCCATCACCTATTTTAATAATTTCAGCATCATTATATACTATAATTTCTCCCACGGCAGGAACATAACTAGAATTAGTATTCCAATAAGAAGAAGTATTAGAAGTAATATTTGCACCATCTCCCCAATATACTGAAGTACCATTGGATTTTAGCATTTGTCCATTAGTACCAACACCATAAGTAGTGCCGCCAGAACTTGTAGGAATTTTTAATATTTTAGTCTATAATGAATTATTTGTATTAACAATCACATCTGTGGCAAAATTCATACTCATTTATACATTCCTCCTTTAACTCTCTGTAATTGTTACATTACCACTTGTGTCTACATTAAATACAAATGTAGCAGTAGTATTACCATTAGGAACTGTAATTGAGAATGTTCTCGTTCCACTTGATGGAGCTGTTAATGTAACACCATTTATATAATATGTTGTAGTGGTAAGTGTTGTGGCGCTTCCGGCTGCGTATGCGTCTGCGCTTGCTGCTTTACTAACCCAACCTTCTACTGCTGCATTATACTATACTTTCGCGCGAGTGGCAGATCCTTCTGCTACTATTGTAACACCACTATTATTTATACTAGAACTAATAGAAGCATTAGAACTAGAAGCCGTGGCAGTACCACTAACTGCTCCACCTTTAAAAGCAGGCGTAGCAGTAGTGGCATTTATGGTTAATTCAATATCTTTAGTTAGATATTTTTTATCTGTATCTAATGTAACTTTGGTACCACTCGCTTTGGTTAGCGTAACCGTACCAGTTAAATTAGTACCGTCAGTTAAATTAGCCATTTAATCACCGCCTTAGGTTACAGTATAACTACCATCGTATTTTAACATTTTTACATAACGAGTTGAGCTACCGGTGGCTGTGGCTCCATTTGCAGCAACCCAGCCCGCGGCGAAAGCCTTCGCTGTACCACTACCGGTTACTTTAATATAAACATAACCGCTATCTGTAGCAGGAGCACTAGTTTCAATACTAACATTACCTGTATTAGTAGAACTTTGATAAATACTATTACTAGTAGTATCAGCTACTAATGCAACATTACCACCATCTCCTGTGAATGACGCAGTTTTTATTTTCAAATATGTAGTTGAACCATACTATGAAGATGTATGCGCAGCTAAATAACCCGCGGTATTATTACTATAACAAGGTGTAATTGACATATCATACTAACCAGAGCTTCCTGGATTAAAATAAGTATATAAGTCACTATTACTATAAGATACAGTAATATTAATATTTGGCATAGTACCATCAACTTGTGCACCATTAATAAAACCAGAATAACCACTACGTAAGGCTTCGGCAGTTAAGGCGGTTTTACCAGTTGGAGTAGCGGTAAATGTACCTGTCTCGGAAGCAATACTACCGCTCTATGAACTATTACCAACTTTAATTGTTACGCCATATTTAACGTTTGCAGCACTTAAATTAGTAGTAGTAACTGCTGCAAATGTCTATGTACCAGATAAATACTAGCCAGCAGCAATTGTCTAATCACTAGTGCTTGGAAGATATAATGTTGCGCTCTTACTTGTAATACTACCTACAATTAAATTACCTGCATTATCATATGCTGAGTGTCCAGCTAAAATATGATCCGCGGCTAATCCAGTAACCGCTGATGCATCTGGAATTAAACGCGCTAAATCAATACATACATTATCAATATAGCCACGATTAATATATAATTTACCACCGCTTGGAATTTCGGGAATAATCATTGTATTACTATCTATTTTACCATCAGATAAATCCAAATATGTTGTTCCAGAAGTGGCACTATTAGCAAATGTTGCCGCGTCCATATCATTAGTAGTAATATAACCTGTTCCCCAAGTTGCATCTCCTGCGGTAATAATTTTAGTAGAATTATTTTTTGTCCAGGTTGGAGTAGATACACTAGTTTCTGGAAATGTTGCAGTAATTGTACCTCCACTAGTATGTCCCGCGGGAATAATATAAGTACCATTCTAAGTAGAAATTGTACCTGTTAATGTTCCATTAGAAGGCATTTCACCAATAATTTTTTGTCCTTGACTATATGCAATTTTACCGGTTGCAACATCTGCTGCGGTAATATCACCATCAGAAGTAAAGGTACCAGTCACACTATAAATATTAGTATCTCCACCCTTTACAATAATTGTTACACCATTTTTAATATTTTCAGCAGAATAATTAGATTGAGATACTGCTGAAACAGAAGTTTTACCGTAATATGGCCCTTGCGCGCTAGTAGTGGGTTTTACTGTAGTAGTATTCCAAACACCATTTGTAGCTACCGTTTGGGCTGTTGGTGTTGCCGTATCACTATTAGAAGTGTATGCTGCAACCTAAACTGTTCCAGCTGCATTAGAACTATTAGTAATAACTGCGGTGCCGCCATTTGTAATAGCTAAATTACGATATGCTCCATTGGTAATTGATACAGTAGAATTATCAGTAGTTGTATTCGCTTCTGTTGTTAAAGAAAAATCTTTACTTTTTGGTACAGTTAATGCTGTAACATAATAAGCAGTTCCATTAGTGTAAGAACTATTATTTGTCGCGGCTAAAGCAGACGCATTATCATCCTTAGATACCCAGCCATTAACCGCGCCATTATATAATACTGCCGCACGATTTACTAAATATTTTGTCTATATTTTAATACCATTATTTGTACTAGAGGTTGTTATATTACTAAAAGAAGCTTGTGAACTACCAGATATTTCACCACCATCAAAAGCCGGATTAGCTGTAGTCACATTCATCGTTAATTCAATATTAGTTGGAATATAAGTTCCTGCTGTCTGCAATGTAATTACAGACCCTTGGCCGACATTAATAGTGCCAGAGGTGGCATTTGTTAATTGTGACATTTATCTCACCTCATTTTTTTTATTAATTAGATACAATAAAATCACCAGTATATGTTGGAATAGAACCTTCGATTTGCGCACCGGAAGGCGCGTGTGCGATAGTTCCTTCCAACATATGCTGCGCTGTTATTGTATCTTCAGTTAAATCCATTAAAACTGTACCATCGGCCATCTAAACTTTATTAATATAAGGATTATCAGCCATTTATGTCACCGCCTTACGGAGATGAAGGTGCGACGGTACCAATCGTTGCTGTTTTTCCACCTTTATCATTATCTACTTCAGTATATGCGATTGCAGCAACATTAACCTGTGTAATACTATTATAATCACCTAAATCAGATGGCACAATTGTTTGTGAGGTAGTATAAGGAGTAACATTAACAGAGGTTGCTTTTACACCCTCAGAACCACTCATAGTACCAAGTACACCTAAAATAGTGACGCCTGCACGAATATTTGCAGGAATTAATAATGCCTAATCAGCAGTGGCAATACTAACTTTACCAGAACCATCATGATAACCTTGCGAAATAGTGTACTCACCATCTACTGCAGTAATTGTACCAGTTACTGCACCACGATTTGGCATAGTACCAGTTACTTTAGAACCATTTACATATGCAGTTTTTGTTGCTAAAATTTCTGCCGCCACTGCAGTTGCATCTGATGTATAAGCATCATATGTACAAGTACCTGTGGTAGCCTCACCAGAAGGAAGATGGAATTTTATACCATTTAATACTGATGCTCTAGTTACATCATCGGCGGTTAAATCAATTAAAGTATTGCCACCATATACTACTTTATTTATATATTGGTTATTAGCCATATTCATCACCTTAACCTATAATTACTGTATAGCCGCCAGCATTATTACTAGTTTCATAATAAGGTATTGGCTCAATAATAATATCTTGTTTTAAAAGTTTATTATTCGTTCGAAGAATTTGTTCTAAAAACGCTAAAGGAGTTACTTGATATTGTCCTAAATATTCATCTGGATTTATAATTATAGTTCCAGATTCAAGATATTCTCCAAAATGTTCTTTAAATTCTTCAAAAGTTCCGTGATATCCGGTATTGTGCGCTAATTCAAATAATTCTTGACATATCACTAAAATATTGGTTGTTTCCCAGGGATATACAACTTTTAAATTAGCTGGCTATTCTGGCATAATAGGAACTACAAAACGGCGAGTCAGTGCATCCATATATCTCCCTCCTCATTCTATTATACCATTTAAAATAATAATTTGTCAAATATTTAAGAATTTACTCATCATATATCCTGTTCTGCCTTGATAAGTTACACGAGTCCATTCATCATCTAATACCTAAACTCGTTCTCCTTTATCAACGCGTGTTAATATAGTTCCATTAGTTGATGGAGTAGCACGTAAAGCAACTTTCGTGGCATTGACTACTGCACTTTTTACAGTACCAGATGGTTTTTCATCTGCGGGTTTAGTAGAAGGAGTAGAACTTCCAGAACCATATTCAACACCCTTTAATTCTCCCCATTCATTCCACTTCTTATTACTTACTTCTGTCATAACGACGCCAACCTGTGTTCCAGAAGCTTCAATAACTTTACCATTTCCAATATATAATCCTACGTGAGACCTATCATTGCCATTCTTTAAAGTAAATACAGCTGTGCCAGGTTTTAATGTTTTACCATCTGAACGTTTTCCGCTATTTAAATTTCCCTTAGAAGTACAATATCTATCCCACATAGTATTAGAACCATGATACATATATCCGCCCAGCTCTTTAAAAGCCCAGTAGAAAAGGCCTGAACAGTCCGTAACATACTTACCAATCCATTTCGATCCGTAAGTCGCGGCATAATAATATTTATCATTTTTCGCGCTAGAACTAGTTTTCCAACCAGAACCATATTTATTTTTCATATAAGATACTTTCTAATCCTATAAAGATTGGGTCCATTTAGTGTGCCATTCACCTAAAATATAGCCCCATTTATTATCATATGCATATTGGAATTTAGCAATAAGATTAACCGTTGTTATCGTCGCCATCTTCCTCGCCTCCTTCCTCATTTTCTAATTGAGCCATTAATTCTTCATTAATGGTTTCATCCATAAGCTGTTCATCTTCAGCTTGCTCATCTTGTGTTTTAATTGCTTTATTAATTAATCCAATGCGGCCCATCATGTTTTTAAAGCCGCCCTTATCTACCCAACGTAAAATAAATCTATCACTAAAGATATATTTTTCGCCCAAGCTGTTAATTAAATAAGTTCCTTCATTAACAAGCATAATCCAGTCTAAATTTGCAAGAGTGGATGCTAGGGCAGTAGAAGCATCTGGCTCTATTGAGGCCGCAATTAGTACTCCAAATCGATATAGCGCCCAAACCCAACAGATAAATTTGCTCATCCATTTACTATATTGTAGCGCTGCCGCAGGCGTTCTACCATTCTTATTCTTCTTCTTGCCCATAAGCATCCCTCCTTGTTATTTCATATACATATCTTGTAGAGTTTTAATCGCGGCCGCCTAATTAATTTGCCGTTCATGCATATAATTATATATAGCCATCATGGGCGCAGGCGGCTCACCTTTTTCTTTTCGATATCCTTCTATTAAAGCAACAACAGCATCATGCTACATTTTAATGCTGTCCATTAATGTAACAGACTAATTATAGAATGCTTTTGCCGCTACAGGATAATCCAATTTAAATTCAATTGCCTTCTTAATATTTGTCTCGGCAGCGTCTAGAGTATTTTCAATATTTTCTGAAAGACATTTAATTATTTTCATATTGTTACCTCCAAACATAGTGTGGTTTGTCTTCACCAAACCACTTCCATCTTATTATATCATCTAATATTATACATACACCAGATAATAAGAACCAGATACAACAAAATGGCAAGCTACACTGGCCCCAAAAGAAAGCCAATACATTATAATGCCACACATTTAAGCCAAGTAATATATTCACAATGACACCAGTAATTACTTCACCTAAAGTCGCGACAAGCGCGCCGAGAGTACACTAAATATAGAATGGTACTTCCCATTCTATAAGTTCATTAATACTACCAATTAAAACTCCGACCATTCCTGCTAGTACAAACATACTCCAATGTGTTATATGTCCTTTCCATAAACATTCAAGACCAAAATAAATGGCTCCGAATATTATGAAAAGTATAATATTTTTTAAGAATGTTTTCATGCTTCAAGCATCCTTAATACATCAGATTTATATTCTTCAGGAATTGGAGTTCCATACTCAATTGCGCTTATTGCTTCTGCAGTATCTAGTGCATTTATATAGCCTTTTAGCGCGTTATAATATGTAGTATGATATACTTTGAACGCAGTTGCGGTTTCAACTATCTAGTTGATTTCTTCCGCTGTATAAAAAATGCACATTTCGCCATCAGCGTGATAGGGGATCATACTTTGGGTCTGTGCCATTGCGCTTAAACTAATTAAATTAAGCTAATCTTGAGTATCAAGAGAGAAGTGATGCGTTTCGCCGCGTAATTCTAAATCAAATCCAGCTTCAATTACTCTGCGGCATGTTGCACTCATTTCTTTTAATTTCATGGAGCGAGTAAAAGTAACAATATCAGATTCTTCTTCTATTATTGGTTCTTCTACTACTTCTTCGTCAGGTTCAGCTATTACAATTGTTTCTACTGTCTATAAAGCATTAACAATCATATCATATTCTTCTTTTTCAATAGAAGTTACTTGCGCTTCTATAAAATCCATAGGAACTGTAGTTGGCTTCATCCAACTATCGCGGTATAATTTTTCATTGCAAATTATATACTATCCTTGCGCTTTAGAACAATATAATAAACATTCAATTACTGGACTATAACGAGCGAACTGTAAATTAGTTGATGCTCCTATGATTGTATTATTCTAAATTATTTTGTAATATTCCATTTATTATACCTCCAAAAGGAGGAAGGCGATTTACATCGCCTTCCTCTAATATTAAATCGCTAATATATAATTTACTTTAAATCCTGGATTGCTAGTAGCAATAGAACTGGTATTAACGCCACCATCAGTACGCACTTCAGAGAATGTTGTATACTGACTACCATTAGTAATTAAAGAACGAGTCCAATAATCTTCTGAACGAATCCAGCCGCCAAGACCAGCTCCACCGCCAATATTTTCAGCCGCATTATCAGCGATACCTGTAAATTTAGCATCACCGCGCACAATATAATTACTTAATCCATAAGTATTTATTTCTCTATTAGAGATATAAATGTACGCCTAATCGCCCTCTACATAAATATCGCCGCTCTTAATAACACTTGCACCAATAGATTGTACAATATTATAACTACCTGGATCATATTCCTGTCTATACACATCGATAACGCCATGTCCAATAAATGACTTGTATGGGAAGCGTAAATTCATAAATTGTCCGCGCCCATCATTATCGGAATTACTTACAGACCAAATTTCATTTGACGCATTATAAGTATGTATTCTAACGTTAGTTGCAACGCGCCATCCAAATGGATTATTATTAGGATCTTCTAATGAATAATTACTATTGGCGACTGTTGTAACATTAGTAATTGAATAGGCATATAAATAATCTCTAGTTAAAGTAGTATAATTATTTAATCTATAAACGTATCCTGCCTAAGAATCATCATAATACTCTACTGATAATGTTGGTACCTAAGATTTTAATAGGATAGATTGTAATTTTATTGGTAAGCTAAATAGTAATCTATTATTACACAATGTTCTAGCATCACAATCTTTCCATCCATAGAAGTTGTTTACGAAAGAGGAATAATTCTTTCTATCTTGTACTAATACACCATGAGTTAAATTAGTACAAGTGGCTAACTATAATGTTGGAGTCGGTACAACATTTTCTTGCGCGCGTATAGTATTCATTCCAGCATTTGGATCTTTATAAGAATAAGCAAGAGCAAGTGTTAATTGTTCATGTGGCCATGCAGCAATACGCTTACATTCACCAATACCCAAATCTTCTTCCCAATACTTAGCCCAATAAATTGTTCCTACTGCCTTTGTCCAGGTTGTACGAATACTATCGTCATTTGGAATGGTTTCCTAATCAGAAATTAATTGTCCAATATTTAAATATGCATTAGAATTAAATTCTGCTTCTTCTCGACGAGTAATATATTGATATTGTGCCTCTTCCAATGGAATACTAGTAGCATCGCGTAATCCAGAATAGATATATAAGGTTGGACTATTCTTAGGATGACGTAAAACTATAATATTACGCATTGTAGATTGCGCTGCGGTGCTAACCGATACTCTCTAATCAGCATATCTGTACATATCTCCAAAGCCAACTTCAATTTTACCAGTGCTAATATTTTTGAAAATACCAAAACCATTTCTTACATTATCTGCACTATGATAACAGCTTGCTATAATAGCGTAATTTTTACCAGTTTCATATGTTGTATCATTTAAAGCATAATCAATAGCAAAAGTAAATGCATCACTATTGGCTAATAATGGCTAATAAGAGGTACCAATGGTATTGGTTGAGCCACTTAAATATACTGGTTGAGAAGCATCAGATACAATAACATGTCCATTGTATTGAGATGCAGTATTATCTGCACCCAATTTATAAGTCATGGTAGTTGAAATATCAATTTTATTATTAATACCATAGGTTTCTTTTTCGCTATCAGTAAGAGTAGATAATGCTAATAATTGAATTTCATCTAAATTACTTACATCGTCAAATAAATCTCCTAACGCTGCGGTGCCAGTTTCCCATTGACCATAAATATCAAAATATCTGGTAGAACCATCTGGATTAATATTAATTGGTAATTTGTCCCAACCTTTAAATATAGAGTATGTAATTAAACCATTGTTCTTACTAACCGTACAAGTTTCATATCCAGCAGCATGAATATCTTTAATTGTAGGATTCTCAAGATTATATCCTTCACCATAATAAATGGCTCTATTTGCAGTTTTAACTAATTTATTAGGTTCAGAATACCATCTTACATAATACTGTCTACGAACTCTTGTAAAGTTTGCCACAATAACGGTAGTATCATGAATAATTGGAGCAGTAGTTAAAGCAGTAGTACCAGTGGATAATTTCCAGCCGGAATATGCAATATAGTCACCACTTATTTCATCATTAGCACCGAATACGAAATCAAATTCTGGCGTTGAGGCTTTAGTTGGTATTGCAATCGCGCCAGTACTGTAAATATCTGGGGCAGCCGTTCCGTCATTTATAAATAAAATCTTATAAACATCTTCATCAGCATAATTACCATGCGCATCTGCAATTGCACCCTCTTTAACATAAGTAACTTTATGTTTAGTTTGTATAGTACCTTGAGTTACATCTAATCTTAAATCATTTGCACTCCAAATACTTTCATAAGTTTCTTTTTCTAATGTACTATATGAGCCTAATACATGTAAAATACCGCCTAAATATACTCTACTAATAACATCTTTTCTAGATTTAAAATCTTCTAATTCATTAATATCATTAATAGAAGATGTATTTAGATTTAATAATGATAATAAATCAAGATGATTTAATACTGTTCTTGCAATTGTCATCCAATTAATATTCGCAGAATAGTCACTATTATTAATATCTAATTGAGTAATATTACTTAAATTATCTACACCACTTCTATCTTTAATAGTAAGTTCATTTAATTGCATAGCAGATTTTAATTCTATCTTTGTAATTGTTTCTGGTAAATGTAATACTTGAACACCAGTACTACTTGGTAATAACACTTGAGTAATTTTAGTTCCTTGTGCTTCAATTCTACGTAAGGCTGTACTCTTGCTAAAGTCTAATTGACCGCCAAGGTTATTACAATTTTTAATATTAAATTCTTCAAGTATTGGATAATCATTAGCAATATTAAGAGTTGTAAAATTACCATTAGAATAACTGGTATTATCAGTACCAAGAATTAATTTACGTAATTTTTTACCATTTTCAAAGTTATTAGCTTTAATATAGAAAGAAGCAAGACCATCCGCGCCAATAATTTCATCATTATTATTGCGTATTGGCTTACCTTCAAGAGCTTGAATATGATTTGCGCCATATACACGAATACGAGAGTCATTCATAGTACTAAATGGACATTTAACTTCATATCTAATACCGGCTTTCGCGCGAATAGGACTTGCATTAGTTTCAGCGTGTGAAACATTAATATACATATCTTGATATGGTGTAATAGTTAAATCCCAGTTAGGTGTTACAGCTTGACCGCCAGGTGTATAACAAGAGAATTCAAAGAAATCACCGTTAACAACAGGTAACATATATTTACTACCAAAGTAAATATCTTGGTCTTTTGTCCATTGACGACGCTGATACTTCTTACGACCCTGCATCATATCACGTAAGAAACGAGTTTCTTTATTTGTAATTGATACACCATTTTCTGTATCACCAGTAAATGAACGAATATATTTACGTTCAACATCTAGACGCCAAATGGCCTCTGGATAACATCCTTGATACTTATCAAATTCTTCAATTAAATTTTCTGCATTGAAGCACTCTGTTCTAACGCTAGTAAAGATATTACGAATATCAGTACCAAAATTATCACGTAATCTACAGAAGAAAATAGAACCCGCGCCATTAAATACATAGGAAGAAGATGGATCGCCATCAATACGATAGTCTTTATCTTCTTTACCATATGGGAATACTAATTCACCATTATTATCAATACCTAATGCCGTATCAGTATCATATACCCACATATCGAAAGCATACTAAGTATAATATGTTGCATTTACGTCAAAAGGCTCTGATGGTGCAACAAATGTACCATTATATACTCCAGCATTTTGAGCATCTTCTGTAACCTCTCCATCTGCAACTTCATATACATGATAAAGCGCCTCTACTGGACGACTAACTCTACGATGTTTTCCAGTCTTAGCAAAATGCCAGAATGTATTTTTTGCACGGTTATCCATCATTGTATAATAATGAGTAAATGCATAGAAGAATTCAACAGAGCTTCTCACACACCATTCATCTATTTCAGCAACAAATTGTTCTTGAGAAGCAGTAACAAGCCAAGTATAAAATGCACGCCACACATTAGTATTAATAGTATCAACTTGATATTTATCTTTACTTACTTGCTCACCATTAACTGTAATTTTACCGTGAGTATCATTAACCAACTTACCATCACGATAATTACCCTAGCAGGCATAACGCATTTCAAAAGAATGGTCACCATCAAACTTTTCTTTAGTTAAACTCCAATATCTCATGTTAATAGGCTGATTATTACCATCAAGAGCCGCCCATTCTGTTTCATAATCAATTGGAAATAAATATTCTGTAGTTTGTACGGCCTCACCCGCGGCGGAGCGCGCAGTATATGTATCCTTTAATGTGCCATCATCTTCCTTATCTTGTTCAACAGTATAAGGTTCAATGAAGCGACGTTTTTCAATAAATTCATAATAATTTTTTTCATTATTTATTGCTGAATCAATAGTTTTAATAAAATTACCATAATATTGTGTTTCTTCATTATAAGTTACAGTACCATAAATTCCACCATCTGTTAATTCATAATAATCATCAATATTAGCAACGACAGGAGAATTAACTAAACGATAGAAAGAAGCATTGTATACACCAGACTAGAACTAAGAGTTATTAGTGTTATTATCAGAAATTTCTAAGGTGAATTCATTCATGTCATCTGGATCATACGCGCGTGTATAGTCAGTTTTCTTTGAATCACCGATATTACCCAGCGCATAGAAATGCCATTCACTATCATTAAAGGCGCGGCGAGTATAGGTGACTGTTTCACCATTTACTGTTGCTTGACCAGTTTCTTTAATGAATATAACCGCAGGAACGAATTCCATATCATTCTTAATACGAGTATCTCTTAGTTTTGCTGGAGAAATGTAAGGTAAGAAATCATTATATCTCTTCTGTAATAATGCATTGTTAGCATTTTCAGAAGATGCGATATTAACCTTTAAGTTAAAGAAATTATTAGGAATAGAAGTGGAAGTTAAAGTAACTTTACTTGTATATCCTTCTTGTAAAGTCCAATTATTAGATTCAAAAGTGTTGCCGCTCGTATGTGCAGTTGTACATTTATATACTTCATGATTATAACGAACTAAATCATCCTAAGCATACGCTTTATTTGCTGCCCAAGTATCACCATCTTTCCAATCTAAACAATACATTGGATCTTGCTACTCTTCTGTACCATAACCTAAAATTAAAGATGACTGATATCCTGGTAAGAAGTTTTCATTCTTAACACTAACTTTATCAGAAGGATTATGAATACCGTCACACATGAATAAGAAATCTAAATTACGCGCAGCATTACCATATTTATCAGAAGTAGTGCCTTGGCCCGCATGGTAACCATTCTAGAATAACCAGTTATCTTCTTTACCACGACTTGGGAATACTTTTCCGCCGGGCGCGTGAATACAACGTAAACTAGAATATGGAATAAAGTCTTTTTTACTCTTAGTAAATTGTGGGGTTTCTAACATTAATACTTTAACATCTGGAATCTTTGTAGCTAAACGTTCCGGATCTAATATTGTATTAGCATTAACATAAGGAGTAAATTCTTTTTTATCTGTATCATAATAAATACAGTTTCTTTCATATCTAGCAATGCTTTCATTAGAATCTTTACCATCTGCAATAAAGTTTCTTAATACCTATTCAGTATTTAGTTCGGTATTATAAATACGCATTCTATATACATATACATCACAGTCATCAGAACCAATAGTAATATCAGAAGGAGTATGTGTTTCATCTTGTATATGATATAAAATTTCTGAAGTTTTATACGGATATGCTTTACTTGGGCATCCATCTTCATAAGACATTATAAACTAACTAGTTTCAGATTTCTAATTAATATTAATATCCAACTCAATCTTATCCTCTTCTGAATAAGAGAAATAAAGATAAGTATTAGTTGCCGCGACTTCATCATCTCCAGAGCCAACCGCAGTTTCAGAAGCTGCATTAGTCTTTAAGAAGCCATTATGCGCATTTAATTGAATACCAACTTGTTTTGCATTTGCACTACTACCACTTGCGCCCATATTGCTAAACCAAACAGCGTCAGCGTTACGTACAGCGCTAGTTTTAAATATAATTTTAAATTCTTGACCTGTCTCAAATACTTCATTAACAAGACTATTATCAATTTCTGTTAATTTAAACATCTTATAATCAAATGTTGCACGTGTTCCAGCTTTAACAAGGAAATAATCCCCACTTTCATCTGAACCATAGCCACCATTATACCAGTCAAAATTATTTGAAACTGTCATATTATAAGTGCCATTAGTCCATAAACGTTTATTAGAAGTATTAGTTACTCCTTGTGGATTAAAATCTAATACTAAATTATTTGTCTCGGGAGAAAGGTCATAATTTATTTTTCTAACATTAATACTAAAGGTTATAGTTGCAGTTCCACAAGCAATTTTTAAGTTATGTATTCCATCATTATTAGCTTTATATTCCCATATTCCAGTACCACTAGTTAATGTAACTTCATTAATTGGTTCAGACATATCATCAACATAATAATATACTGTATAAGGTGCTGTTCCACCAACGATAGTATATGGAATTTCTAATGTACTATATTGGCTTACTGGCTCTTCTACATTATTACGATATGGAGAAGACATGATAAGTTCACTACTAGAGGTATCATACCAAATAATGTCTCTATAAATAGATTGAGATGGTGGTAAAGCATGTCCATTCGCTGTTGCAGTAAGCCATGCTTCTAATCTATATGCCCCCGCGCCAGCTTGAGGCATTGTAATATTATATTCTTGTGGTTGTCCAGAGGTATTTCTACTTAAAGAAACTGTTGGTAATACAGTATCTCCTAATTTAAAATTAGCAACCTTATCAATATCACCATTAGCTATATAAGTAAATTTAACAGTAGAATTAAGTGTATTTACTGAATGTTCAGTAAAACTAGATGTTAAAGTTAAATTCATAACATTGACATCCCATTTTAAATCTTTCCATAATGTGCCTGTTTCATCATCAGGATCACTAATTTTGATTCTAAATTGCTTTGTACCTAATTCATTACAGTAACTACTTACATCAATACTATAAAAACCATCCGGTAATGGAGTTACTGAAGGCCAGGTAGATGATGCATCTGCAGGATCACCGCTCGTAATAAGGATATTTTCTTGAATAAGAACGTCTCCCATATATAATTCTCCAATACCACTTTCTTTAGCTACGCCAGAAGTATAGAAGAATTTTAATTCTACTGGGGTAACCGCGCCTAATGGCTATACAACATTACGTTCAGTAATACGTACCATTTTTTGAGCCGAAATAGTTCCGCCGCCACCGCTTGGTAAAGGAATAGTAGTTATAATAGTAGCTTGAGTCGGTTCACTACTATCTTCGCCATAAGCAAATTCATGTAAATATAAGCATGTAACATCAGTATCTACACCATCAACCCTTCTAGTTTCTACGCCAGAAGAAATATTATACTTTTTAATATTAGTAGTTAATGGACCAATTTCAATTTCTGTAAGTTCATTACTAATAGTTACATATCTATAATGACGTATTAAACCACTATCTTCAGTTACATAATAATCGGTATTTTCAGAATATTCTTCTAATTCATCATATTCTTCTCTAGTTAAATCATAACCAGAAGTATTTCCACCACCATTCCCGCTTCCTTCGCTATCACCACTAATTAATTTCCAAGCGAATACGTCAGGACTAGTAGAAACTTTAATATATTTCCAATAATAATACTTATCACCCTTTTGTAATAAGTAATCTTTATCTTCGCTAATAGTATTATCTACAACTGTTTTATTACTATTAGTATAAATTGTTGGTAATCCTGTTTCCTAATTATAACTAATTCTATCTTCACCAATAATAACAGTAGGAGTACCCACAGAACTGGAAATATTATCTATACGACCATCTAATCGAATTGTTTCATTCCATGCATTATTTGCAGTAGTTCTTGTAGCATCTAAACCAGTGGTTTCATCTTCAATAGCATCTTTTAAATCTGCTAATTGTTCAGTTAAACCGCCAGGATCATTACCTTCCGCCGCGTGACTAATTAAGCTTTCAATATCATCAAAACGATTATCTAATGTATCTCCAGACTGTCTATGTGCATCTGTAATTTCATCTTCAATGCCATCAATACGAGTATTAGTATCTACAATCGCTGTACCATCAAGCATATCCAATTCCGCTGCCATAGTACGTAAATCATTTTCTAAAGTATCTACTCTTGTATTAGTTGTTACAATACTTTCATGATCTACCATAGCAAGTTCGCCTGCAATAGCGTTAACATCAGTGCGAACTGCGGCCGCATGGCTTTCAATCGCTTCTAAGCGCGCGTCTAAAGAACCATACGTATGTGGTACTTGTGTAGTAATTGTTTCGCCGCCAATTTCTTCTTCATGGCTGTCAGTAATAATAGAAGATGTATGAGCCGCATCAATTTCATCTGCGAGAGATTTTTTATGCGTTTCAATTGCTTCAAGACGAGCGTCTAAAGAACCATAAACTTTATCAACTAAAGTACCATTATCATCTTCTTTAATAATAGAAGAAGTATGAGCATTGGTTAATTCTGTTTCAATATCATCAAATCTGTTATCTAGTGTATCATTAGCATCACGATGAGCATCATCAATTTCAGCTATTGTATCTGCTATAGGATGAGTATCATCGAATCCAGCTTGTGCCAAATCACCCATTGCAGATTCAATCGTGCTTATTCGAGTTGCAACATTTTGAATACGAGATGCAACAGTATCTGTGGTAGTAAAAGCTGTATCTGCGGGCTTGTATAATAATTCTTTTAATATACGTCCTTGACGAGCATCTAATACATGTCCAACTGTGGTATCAATAGTAGTTAAATTATTTTCAATAACAGATTTATCTATTTTTCCACTAATTGCTGTTTCATCTTCAGTAAAGCGTAATAATAAACTATCGGTTATTGGATTATCATTACTATCTACTAAATCATTACGATGAGCCGCGCTAACTTCTGCAATTAAACTATCTAATTGAGCTATTTTAGTAGTTAATGGAATTGCATGTCCTTCGCCGTCTTGTCCAGTTGAATTAATAAGAATATTAACATTAGTACTTATTCCATTAATTTCGGAATGAATAGCTGTTAAATGTTCCTATAAAGACTAGTAGGACTAATTATTAATACCATTAGTGTGAGCCGCACCGACATCAAGACTTAAATTATTAACTGCATTATATACAGTGTTTATAGATGAATATGCATCAACTACTTCACCATTAACTATTTTAGTACCCAAACTACTTTTAATGTCTTTCATAAAAGTGGTCATAGCATTTAAACGAGCCTATAGTGAATCATGTGTAATCATATCATTATCTATACGAGCATTTGCAAGTTCTGTTGCTGCATCAGAAAATCCTGATACTTCTTGAGCAACATAATTCTACACTTGATTCATAGTCGGCCTATCACCTAACGCACTAGCTATTGTATTGTTAGGACTATAAGTTCCGCCAATAGTACCCTATAAATCAGTTATAGCTGAAGCCGCATTTCCAGAAGCAGTATCCAATGTCTTAATAGCTTCTCTATTTTCATATACACCAGTTTCGATGTTATTCATACGATCAGCTGTAATTGGCATTTTTGCAGTCCAATTCGTGCTAGTATAACTTTCTAAAGCCATAGTATTACCTCCTTTTCTCAAAATTTTAAGGCTATGCCTTAATAAGCATTTTTCCTCTAAAATTGAGTAGCAATAAGCGAAATTATATTGTCTTTTTTGTTAGTATAAATAAAAAAATTGCGGCAATTTCTGCCGCAATTTATTAATCCTTCCATTCACATTTAGTCGGATCAAATTTTGCTATTGTTCTAAAAATTTACGTGCCTTCTGGCAGGCGTCTTCTATACAAGTGGCTTTTACCAATAGTTCCAAACTTACAATTTCAATATCTCTTTCTTCAAACCGAGTGGTTCCTTCAACCCTATACCAATCTTCAATCATTTTATCTTCTCCTCGGCAAAGCCATCTTCGGTAGTATACATTATCTTTTTTATATTCAAGTCTCGTAGCATCGCCATACAGCTGGGACACGGCCGCGAAGGTGCTAATTTCCCGTTCTTATATTCTCTATAGAGATAGATATGGACTTTCGTCCAGTCCAGACTGTCTCCAAATTTCCAGCGCAGCTTCTGAATTAATTGAGTCTCACAATGCGCCTTACATGGAGTATCCGCAGGTTCGTATCTATAAACATTATAATGCGCCTGAAGTGGTGAGGTTTTATTAGTGTTCCAAGCATCTGCTACAATAGACCCCTTATATACTGCAATCGCGCCAATAGCAGGAGCTGATCTAGTACCGCGATAATCCGAAAATCTCGAAGCTAATTTTGCAAATTGAAAATATCTTTCTTTCATATTTTTCACCTCTATAAAAATTATAATATAATTTTTACTTTAAGTCAAATACTAACTTATGAGGTGATGTATGATGAATATTCGTGTTAAAATCACAACTAACGAGAATATGAAATTTTATGATTGTCCAAAAGATACCATTAAAGAAGT